>PR_CR_10_Liq_1_inCRDRAFT_1000167_pt1 | contig 38832 bp, 41 predicted proteins | sample PRCRCaboRojoPR_3_FD_10241 | JGI IMG/M metagenome (IMG submission 10241) | reverse complement strand
TGGGCTGTGGCGGGGTATCACCGAAAAGCCCGCCGTCATCTTCCAAAGGCCTGGCCAGAAGGAAGCGTGCGATGCGCCATGCCAGCGTGGCCTTGCCCACGCCGCGCGGCCCGGTGATCAGCCAGCCGTGGTGCAAACGGCCGGTATTGAAGGCGTCCAAGAACCCTTGTTCGGCGGCCCCCTGCCCGATCAGGCGTTGGGTTTCGCGCGGGTGCGGCGCGCCGTCTATGCGGTCGGGAAGCGGGGTGCCTGCGTCGCTCATGACAGCCAACCCGTCACGGTGCGGGTGACGTCAGCGGCCACCTCGTCCATGTCACGGCTGCCGTCGATGGTCACGAAACGGTCGGGGAACTCGGCCGCCAATTCCAGAAACCCGGCGCGCATCTTGGCCTGAAGGTCATTGCCGAAGGATTCGAACCGCTCCTCCCCGGCTCCGCGTGACAAGGCCCTTTGCAGACCGGTCGCGGGGTCCATGTCGATCAGCACGGTCAGGTCAGGCTCGCGTCCGATCATCAGGTCATGCAATTGATCAACCAATGCGCGCAGGCCGTCGCGGCGCAACCCCTGATACATCCGGGTGCTATCGGCAAAGCGGTCGCAGATCACGATTTTGCCGGCCTCGATCGCGGGCAGAATGGTGCGCTCCAGATGGTCGCGGCGGGCGGCGGTAAACAGCAAAATCTCGGTTTCCGGCGACCAACGGTCAGGCTCGCCTTCCAGCACAAGCGCGCGGATATCCTCGGCACCGGGGCTGCCGCCGGGTTCGCGCGTCAGGACGACGTCATGCCCCTGCCCTTCGAGATGCGTGGCCAAGCGCCGTGCCTGGGTGGATTTGCCCGACCCATCAATACCTTCGAAACTGATGAACCGTCCCGGCCCGCTCAAAGCGTGCCCTCGGACCTTTCGCGCAAGCGCATCAAAAGGTGTTCCGAGACCGTGCGCAGCCGCGCCATGAAACCGCCACGCGGCACATCCCGCACCGCCACCAAGGGCACGCGTGTCTCGGGCAACTCTCCCGGGGCGAAAATCAGCTCTCCCAACTCGTCGCCTTTCGAAATCGGCGCATGCAGGGGGCCGTGATAGACCACTTCGGCCTGCATCTCGTCCCCGCCCAGAACCGGCACGAGCGTTGTTACATCCGCCGCCGGGGTCAAGCCGACGCTGGTCGCGTCGCCCATCCAGACATTGGCCCGCGCCACTTCAGTCCCAGCGCTGACGATGGATTTCTCGACGAATTGCCGAAAGGCCCAATTGACGATGCTTTCGGCCTCCTCGGCGCGGGCGCGGGTCGTCTCGAGCCCGGAAATGACGAAGACGATCCGCCGCTCGCCCTGCTTGGCCGATCCTGTCAGGCCATAGCCCGCCTCCTGCGTATGACCCGTCTTGAGGCCGTCCGCCCCGATCCCCAGCCCCAAAAGCGGGTTACGGTTGCGGACGTTTTGCGGCGCGCGCCCGTCAAAGGCATATTCCGTTTCGGCAAACATCGGGTAGAAGCCGGGGAAATCCTCGATCAACCGGCGCGACAGAAGCGCGAGGTCACGCATGCTCATCCGGTGACCCGCCGCAGGCCAGCCATTGGAATTGGTGAAGGTGGAATTGGTCATGCCCATTTGCCGTGCGCGTTGGGTCATGAAGCGGGCGAAACCCGCCTCGGTTCCATCCGGGCTCAGCGCCTCGGCAATCACCGCGCAGGCGTCGTTGCCCGACAAAACGATGATCCCGCGCAACAGGTCTTCCACCCGCACCCGGTCGGTGGTGTCGAGGAACATGGTGGAGCCACCATAACTCATCGCGTGGCGCGAGACCGGCAGGCGTTCATCCAATGTCAGGCGCCCGTCGCGAATGGCCTCGAAAGTCACGTAAAGCGTCATCAGCTTGGACATGGAGGCCGGTGGCAAGGGTTGATCCGCATTCTTGCTCAGAAGCACCGTGCCGGTGGTCATGTCCATCACAAAGGCTGACTTGGCCCGGGTTTCAAAGGCCTGTGCAGGCAAGCCCATCGCGACAGCCAGCAACACAGCGGCAAAAAATCGGAAGATGCGGATCATTTTGGATCAGCCCTCAGTTCGTAACGGGATAGGCATCGTCAAAGCCGACCCCCTTGATCTTTTTCAACAAGACCGACCGCTCGGATTTCGATCCGGCCGGCCCAACGATCACGCGCCAGAATGTCTTGCCCTGTGAGGTTTGCTCTTTCACAACGGGCACCATTCCCGCCTGACGCATGGCGGTGGCGGTGTTGCGCGCGTTCTGCTCAATGCTGAAGATGCCGATCTGGATGAACGGCTTTTCAAGCGGCGACGCCGCAGGCCGTGGCTTGGGCGTGGTTTCAGGCGGTGCGGCGGCGGGCTGAATCTCATTCGTGCTTTCAACATCGTCCAGCGCCGCGGCGGCCCCGGCCACCGGATCAACCGGGTCAAGCGCGGTTTCCTCGACGGCATCCGGCGCGTCCAACTCGCCGGCCGGGGCTGGGTCGGCGGCAGCCGGGTCAGGCGCTTGCTCGCGGCGCAGGGCGGTCACGTTCAGCTGCGACGGCGCCCCTGCCAGCATGCCCAGCGCCGCGGCGGCATCCGACGACACTTGCAGAACCGGGCCCGGGTTCTCACGTTCGCGCCGGAACAATGCCCCGATCACGAACTTGGAATTCTCGTTGTTGCGGATGATGACCCGCTCGGGTTCCTTCACGTCCGGATGCGCCACCCAAACACCACCCAGTGACGGGCGGCCATCCCAAAGGCCCATGTCGGTCACTTGGAAGACATCCGGGGCTTCGACGTCACGCTCGACCAGCTTGACCGAATTGCTGTCGGTGGTGCCCGCTGCCTCGGCGGTTTCACCACTTGCCGTGAACGGGTTGTTGAACTGCCCTGTCTCGTCACATCCCGAGACCAGCAGCACCCCTGCGCTGATCATAGCGATGCGCCACATACCGCACCGTTTGCCATTGCCTTGACCTGTCATGCCTCATTCCTTGCCTGTCACACGCGCCGCTCTGCACGATGCCGGTTTGCCCGGCTTTCATTCCACCCTGCGGGCGATGCCGCACAAGGGCATCCTAACGCCTTGTGCGCGACAAGAAAAGTCTGCCGGTATGGGTTCGGCGGATTTCCACACCAGCCACCTTCCAGAATCGGAATCGGCGGTGTAGAGGAACTTCAGCGGAGGAGTGGCAGAGTGGTCGAATGCACCGGTCTTGAAAACCGGCGTGCGTGAAAGCGTACCGTGGGTTCGAATCCCACCTCCTCCGCCAACCATATTTTATTTATAAAGACAGTTAGTTACGAGATATGCGAATCGACTCATTGCACCCAGCGATGCAGCGCGCAACGGTCGTCTCGAACAGGTGTCGCAGACGTTCGCTCTCGCGGAAGCGCCGATATCGGTTCTTGGAAAATGTCGAGTGATCTAGGACACGATCGTTCAGATCAAGACGGCAAAACCAGCGATACGCCAGGTTCAGCTGGACTTCTTCACAAAGTCGCCGCTCGACCGTACACCTCCATCGGCGGTGTACGTATCGCCTGTGAACTGGATCGCATCGCTGAGTTGCGTGAGTATCCTTGCCTGATGATCTCGGACAATGGCGCCGAGCGGACCTCGAAGGCGATGCTCAAATGGCGGGAGGATCGTCAGGTCGGTTGGCACTACATCGCGCCAGGCAAACCCATGCAAAATGGCCTGGTGGAGAGCTTCAACGCGCAGATGCGCGAAGAGGACCAAACCCTGAAAAGAGCTAACTCATAAACGCGGACCCAAAGGGGAGCAGGTCAACGGGTTTAGCCCAATGTCATTGTTTACTTGCGGAATATCCGGGTGGAACGGAACATGTCCTCCAGCTCTTCGATACGATCCCGTGCGCCTTGCTGGCGTTCCGTCTGGATCGCGGCGATCAAGGCTTCGACAATCAGGTTGATCGCCAAAGTCGAATCCCAACTGGATGGGACTTCGATCAGTGCATTGACGACATGATCGGCTGTTTTTGAGATTGGTGACCCCCATTGATCGGTAAATAGCAGGACTACGACGCCACGCTCCTTTGCCAGACTTGCGAGTCGCGCCAGATCCGCCTCGTAGCGGCGAATGTCGAAGAGCACGAGAACCGACTGTGGCCCCATGTCGATCAGGTATTGCGGCCAGACATTCGGTGATTGCGACAAAAGCGTCACGCCTGGTCGTATGATCTGAAGATGGTTGAAAAAATAATCCGCATTGGAACGCGTAATCCGTCCGCCCAGAAGGAAGATGTCCCGCCGTGTATCGGCCAGTATCTTGGCCAAGGCATCGAATGTTGCCGGGTCAAGGCGCTCGATTGTCAGGTTCAGGTTATCGAAGACGGCCTCGGCAAAGCTGCGGAACGCGGGTGAATCCTCGCGGCCTTGTGGCCAGCCTTCTCGCTTGAGAATGGGCCTTTTGATCTGGGCAGAGGCTTCTTCGTGAAGCGCGGCCTGCAATTCGGGGAAACCGTCATAGCCCAGCTTGCGCGCCAGCCGAATTACAGTGGGGGTAGACACCCCTGCCGCGCCCGCCAGCTTCGTGATCGATTGCAAGCCGGACATCGGGTAGTCTCGCAAAAGAACATCCGACAAAAGCCGCTCGGCCGGCGTCAGCGCACCAGCCTGATCCTTGATTTTGTCCTTGACGATCACGGTCCGCTTCACGCGAATTCCCACCTTGAAGAGTTTGTTCCAGCATAGCCCCGCGCAGTAACAACGTCTACAAAATTTCTTGACAGCCCTCGGGTACCTCCCCCTAATGTTGCGCTATGAGCGCATCGCACGCATACCGGATTCTGACGCCTGACGACGGGCATCCTGCCGAGGTTATTAATCCCGGCGGGAGAGCACCGATTTGCCTCATCTGCGAGCATGCCAGTGCAGTCATTCCACCATCTCTAGGCACGCTCGGCTTGTTGCCGGAGCATCGGTTTTCCCATGCGGTATGGGACATCGGCGCCGAGACGCTGGCGCGCGACCTTTCAGAAAGACTTGATGCGCCCTTGGTCGTCGCGCGGGTTTCGCGGCTGGTCTATGACCTCAACCGCCCGCCGGATGCGCAGGGTGCGATGCCTTCCCAAACCGAAGATATTCCCGTTCCGGGCAACAGGGGGCTGTCCGAATCTGAAAGGGCTGCTCGCACAGCTGAGATTTACGAGCCCTTCCATGCGACAGTCTCGGATGTGCTTGATGGTTTCAGCGCGCCACCCGCATTTGTTACGATCCACAGTTTTACGCCGGTCTGGAAGGGGGCGGCCCGCGAAACGCAACTTGGCCTGTTGCACGATTCCGATGCCCGGCTTGCCAAAGCGATGCTGAAGCAAACGGGCCGCTCTCTCGTTACACAGTTGAACGAACCTTATTCGGCGAAAGATGGCGTCACACACACACTTGAACGGCACGCCATTCCTCGCGGTTTGGAAAATGTGATGGTCGAGGTGCGTAATGATCTGCTTGGTTCGCGGGCCGATGTATCGCGGATATCATCTCACCTCGCCGGGCTTCTCGCGGCATCCCTTGATATGGAAACCAGCTTCGTATGACCACATTGATGCTGAAATACGTCGCAGTGATCGATCGCATGAACCGCTGGATTGGGCGGATCGTCATGTACGGAATCTTCGTGATGATGGCGATCCTGCTGTGGTCGTCCTTCACCAAGGTCGGCAGTGACCTTGGCATGGGTATCAATCCCTCGCTCTGGACGCTGGAAATGGCGCAATTCGCTATGGTCGCCTATTTCATTCTCGGCGGCCCCTATTCGATCCAGATGGGATCGAACGTGCGAATGGACCTGCTTTACGGAGAGTGGGACGAGCGGCGCAAGGCACAGGTGGATGCCTTCACCGTCCTTTTCCTGATCGTCTACCTCGTCTTCCTGCTTTGGGGTGGATGGGACAGCCTAATGTATTCTCTCAAATACGGTGGCGAACGCAGTTCGAGCGTTTGGCGTCCTTATCTGTGGCCGATCAAATCAATCATGGTCTTCGGCATTTTCCTGATGCTGCTTCAGGCGATCAGCGAATTCTTCAAAGACATTCTCAGGCTCAAGGGGCATGACATGGGGCGCAAAGATGTGGACCACGGCGAAATCAAGACCACAGGAAACAACGCCTGATGCCTTATGAAGCCATCGCCGCGCTGATGTTCGCATCCATGATGCTCATGCTTTTGACCGGGCAAAGGGTTTTCGGCGCCATCGGATTTGTCGCCGTCGTTGCCGCTTTTTTCCTTTGGGGGGATCGCGGGGGGTATGACCTTGGCTTTGCGGCGGCGATCAAGTTGATGAAATGGTATCCGCTTCTGACCCTGCCGATGTTCATCTTCATGGGGTACATCCTGTCCGAAAGTCGCATCGCCGACGACCTTTACCGGATGTTCCACGTCTGGATGGGAGGGCTGTCCGGGGGCCTCGCTGTCGGGACGATCGGACTAATGGTGCTGATTTCCGCCATGAACGGGCTGTCGGTTGCGGGCATGGCCATCGGCGCAACCATCGCGCTGCCCGAACTTCTGAAAAGGGGGTATGACAAGCGCATGGTCACCGGCGTGATACAGGCCGGGTCATCTCTTGGTATCCTGGTTCCTCCATCGGTCGTGCTGGTGCTTTATGCCATGATCGCCCGCCAACCGGTGGGCCAACTCTGGCTGGCCGGGGTTTTGCCGGGTCTCATGATGGCCGCCATGTTCATTCTTTACATCGTGATCCGCTGTCGACTGAATCCGTCACTTGGTCCGATCCTGCCGAAAGAAGAGCGGGATATACCGATGTCCGAGAAGCTCCGCCTCCTGCGCGCCGGGCTATTGCCGTTGGTCATTTTCTTCACGATGATGGTCCCCTTCGTGAACGGCTGGACCTCACTGGTTGAATCCTCTGCCATTGGCGCGATTGCCGCCTTTGCGGCTGCGGTGATCAAAGGACGCATGACGCGCCAGGTGTTTGAAACATCGGTGCGCAAGACGCTTGGCATCTCATGCATGTTTATGTGGATCATTCTGGCCGCTCTTGCCTTTGGTGCGGTCTTTGACGGACTGGGGGCGGTCAAGGCCATCGAAAGCCTGTTCACCGAACGATTGGGCCTGAGCCCCTGGGTCATTCTCGTCCTGATGCAGCTTTCTTTCATTGTCATGGGAACCTTTCTGGACGATACCGCCATGCTGGTCATCGTGGCCCCGCTGTACGTACCTTTGGTCGGGGCGCTGGGCTTCGACCTGATATGGTATGGTGTCCTTTACACGATCACCACACAGATCGCCTACATGACGCCGCCCTTCGGTTACAATCTGTTCCTGATGCGTGCCATGGCGCCGCCCGAGATTTCGCTGAGAGACATCTACACGTCTATCCTGCCTTTTGTGCTGGTTATGTCTCTCGCGCTTACGATGATAATGGTGTTTCCGGAAATCGCACTTTGGCTGCCGGGATATGTTTATGGAAATTAAAACAAGACCTTGGTCACAAGGCTCCGAGCAACTCAACCTAACAGAGAGGGTAATAAAATGACGACAAGACGCAAGTTTCTGAAATCTGCCGGTATCGCCGGGGCCGCAACTCTGGCTAGCCCGGCCGTTGTAAAAGCGCAAAGCGCGATCAAGTGGCGCTTCCAGACCTACGCGGGCAGTGCCCTCGGCGAACAGGTCACGAAACCGGCCATTGACTATATCAATGCCAATGCAAACGGTGAGCTTGAAATCGAGCTGTTTTATGCCGATCAGATTGTTCCCACGGGTGAGTTGTTCCAAGCACTTCAGCGCGGCACCATCGACGGCGTACATTCCGACGACGACTCGATGGCCTCGCCCACGCCGCTGCGGGTGTTTGGCGGCTACTTCCCCTTCGCCACGAAGCACATCCTCGATGTGCCGGTGCTGTTCAACCAATATGGCCTCGCCGATATTTGGCGCGAGGAATACGGCAAGGTCGGCGTGCAATGGCTCTCTGCCGCCGGGCAGGACCCCTGCAACTTCAACACCAAAAAGGAAATCACATCGGTTGCAGACCTAGACGGCCTCAAACTTTACACCTTCCCGACAGCGGGCCGTTTCCTTGCCAAGTTCGGCGTCGTCCCCGTGAATATTCCCTATGAGGATGCCGAAGTTGCCGTGCAGACGGGCGAACTGGATGGCATGGCATGGTCGGGCATCACCGAAGATTACACCGTGGGTTGGGCAGACGTCACTGACTACTTCTTGACCAACAACATCTCGGGCGCATGGATCGGGTCGTGGTTCGCCAACCAGGAGCGCTGGGCCGAACTTCCCGAGCATTTGAAATCCGTCGTGATGGCCGGAATAGAGGCCGGCCATACATACCGGAACCAATGGTATTGGGGCGGTGAAGCCGCGCTACGCGCCAATGGTGACAAACTGGAACTACGGTCGGTGCCCGCGTCCGAATGGGCCGAGGTGGAGAATGCCGCCAAGGAGTTCTGGAACGAGATCGCCGAGGAAGGCGAGGTACATGAAAAAATCGTCGGAATCTTCCGCGAGTACAACTCCGTCATCAATCAGGCCGGCGTGCCGTACAACTTCGAGTAAGCCTGCCCAAAAAAGCGGAGCGCCCTTTTTGCAAGGGCGCTTCATTCAATTCCACGGAGAATACACATGACCGCCAATCTGAGTTTCGATGCCCTGAAAGACCTTGCTGCTCGTGGCGAGATCGACACGGTTCTTGTCTGCCTTGTCGACATGCAGGGCAGGCTCATGGGCAAGAGATTCCATGTCTCGAACTTTCTCGACTCCGGGCACGAGGAAACCCATTGCTGCAACTATCTGCTTGCGACCGATCTTGAAATGGACACGCCCGATGGCTTTGCCGCAACCTCGTGGGAAAATGGATATGGCGATTATGTTATGAAGCCGGACCTTTCCACGCTGCGCCGCCTGCCGTGGCTTGAGGGGACCGCGATGGTTCTGTGTGATGTGATCGACCATCACACGCATGAACCGGTGCCGCACTCACCACGGCAAATCCTGAAAACGCAAATCGCTCGGGCTCAGGCCATGGGCCTCACCCCGATGATGGCGACGGAACTGGAATTCTTTCTTTTTGAGAAGTCATTCGATGAAATCCGTCGTGACGGGTTCAGGAACCTCGAGCCGATCAGCGGCTACAACGAAGATTACCACATCCTTCAGACGACGAAGGAAGAACACGTAATGCGCCCGATCCGCAATCTGCTGGTCGAGGCGGGTGTGCCCGTCGAGAATTCCAAGGGCGAGGCAGAAACCGGTCAGGAAGAGCTGAACATTCGCTATGCCGAAGCGATGCTATGCTCCGATCATCACACGATCGCCAAACAGGCGGTCAAGGACATCGCCAACCAACAAGGGCATGCCGCAAGCTTCTTGCCCAAGTGGCATCATGCCAAGGTCGGCTCCGCCGCGCATATTCATCAATCGCTCATGAAGGGTGATGCGCCCGCGTTTTTCGATCCCGACGCAGAGCTGACCATGTCGGACACCATGAAAAGCTATGTTGCGGGCCTTTTGAAATACTCAACCGACATCACCTATTTTCTGGCGCCCTACATCAACAGCTACAAGCGCCTGATGCCGGGCACCTTCGCGCCCACCAAGATCGCCTGGAGCATCGACAACCGCACCGCGTGTTATCGCCTTGTCGGCGATGGGACGAAGGGCGTCAGGATCGAATGCCGGACACCGGGCTCCGACATCAACCCATATCTCGCCTGCGCCGCGCAATTGGCCGCAGGCCTTTGCGGCATAGAGGAAGGTCTTGATCTTGCGCCCCCGGTTGCCGGTGACGTCTATAAGATGGACGAGATACCAATGCTGCCCCACACCCTGCGGGCGGCGACAGAGGCTTTGCGAAATTCCGACATGCTGCGAAAGACGATGGGCGACGACGTCGTCGATCACTACATACGCGCGGGCGAGGTCGAGCAAGAGGCCTTCGATGGTGTCGTGACCGACTGGGAAATCGCAAGAGGGTTTGAAAGGGCCTGAAAATGAACAAAACCATCGACCTTATTTCACCGATCGACGGATCGGTCTATCTGACGCGCGAACTGCTGTCGCGAGACGCGGCATTCAATGCTGCGGCCAAGGCTCGCCGCGCTCAAGCCGACTGGGCCGCTTTGCCCCTTGAAGACAGGGTGGCCATTGTGCGCAAGGCTAATGAAATCGTTGGCCAGACCACCGACCAGATGGCGACTGAACTGGCGCATCAGATGGGCCGCCCGGTTCGCTATGGTGGCGAATACGGCGGTTTCAGCGAACGCCTGACACATATGGCCGAAGTTGCCGCCGACGGTCTTGCCCCTGTTGTGATCGAGGAAAGCGATGCCTTCCAACGGATGATCAAGCGTATGCCGTGGGGCGTCGTTCTCGTCGTCGCGCCTTGGAATTATCCTTACATGACGGCGATCAACACGGTTGCCCCGGCGCTGATCGCTGGGAATAGCGTCATTCTCAAACACGCCAGCCAGACGCTTTTGGTGGGCGAACGGCTGGCCGAGGCCTTTCACGCCGCGGGCGTCCCGGAAGGCGTGTTCCAGAATGTCGTAATCGATCATGATACGACCGACGCTCTCATTTCCGAGCGGCACGTGGATTTCGTGAACTTCACAGGCTCCGTCGGCGGTGGGCAGGCGATGGAACGTGCGGCCGCCGGGACATTCACACCTGTTTCGACGGAACTCGGCGGAAAGGACCCGGGCTATGTGCGCTTCGATGCGGATCTGGACGCCGCCGTTGAAGGTTTGATGGACGGGGCGATGTTCAATGCGGGCCAGTGTTGTTGCGGGATTGAGCGGATTTACGTCGCCGAAAGTCTTTTCGATGCCTTCGTCGAGAAAGCGGTGGCCTGGGTCAAGGCGCAGAAACTCGGCAACCCGCTGGACCCGGAAACGACNCTTGGACCGATGGCGAACATACGCTTTGCGCGCGAGGTGCGTGCCCAGGTCGCCGAAGCCCTGAACGATGGGGCGACCGCGCATATCGACCGCATGGCGGCCGATAACGGCGAAAACACCTATGTAACGCCGCAGGTCTTGACCAATGTGACCCATGAGATGCGCGTCATGCGAGATGAGTCCTTTGGACCCGTGGTCGGTATCATGCCCGTGGCCGATGACGACGCGGCACTTCGCCTGATGAATGACAGCCGCTTTGGCCTAACCGCCTCGATCTGGACGAACGATATCGTGGCGGCGGAACGCCTTGGCGATCAAATCGAAACCGGCACGGTCTTCATGAACCGCTGCGATTACCTTGACCCGGCGCTTTGCTGGACCGGCTGCAAGGATACCGGTCGCGGCGTGGGATTGTCGAAACTCGCATATCAGGCCCTCACGCGGCCCAAATCCTACCATCTGAGGAAGATCTGACATGGCTCTTACAGGTAACTGGTCCTATCCCGCCAACATCCGCTTCGGCGCAGGGCGCATCTCTGAAATCGGCGAGGCTTGCCGCACCAGCGGCATCTCCAAACCCCTCTTGGTGACCGACCGTGGCCTGAAGTCCATGGATATCACCAACAGGACGCTCGACCTGATGGAACAGGCGGGCCTTGGCCGCGCGCTTTTCGCCGAGGTCGATCCGAACCCCTCCGAGGTGAATGTCGACGCGGGGCTTAAAGTCTATCGCGACGGCGGCTATGACGGGGTCATCGCTTTCGGCGGCGGATCGGGGCTCGATCTGGCGAAAACCCTCGCCTTCATGGCCGGGCAGTCGCGCCCGGTCTGGGATTTCGAGGATATCGGCGATTGGTGGACCCGCGCGGACCCCGACGGAATTCATCCCATCGTCGCCGTGCCCACGACCGCCGGCACGGGCTCGGAGGTGGGGCGCGCCTCGGTCATCACCAATTCCCAAACTCACGAGAAAAAGATCATCTTTCACCCCAAGATGTTGCCCTCTGTCGTGATCTGTGATCCGGAACTGACAGTTGGCATGCCCAAGCCCATCACGGCGGGCACCGGGCTGGATGCCTTTGCCCATTGCGTCGAGGCCTTTTCCAGCCCGCACTATCACCCGATGAGTCAGGGGATCGCCTTGGAGGGAATGCGCCTGGTCAAGGATTACCTGCCACGCGCATATGCCGACGGCACCGACATTGAAGCCCGAGCCAACATGATGAGCGCCGCGGCTATGGGCGCGACCGCCTTTCAAAAAGGCCTTGGCGCAATTCATGCTCTGTCTCACCCAATCGGCGCGCATTACCATACGCACCACGGTACGACCAATGCCGTCTGCATGCCTGCCGTGCTGAAGTTTAATGCGCCGGCCATCCGAGACCGATTTGGCCCCGCAGCGGCATATCTTGGGCTCGAAGGCGGGTTCGACGGCTTCTGCAGTTTCGTGGACGAGCTGAATGACAGCCTTGGCATTCCCAAAACCCTGACTGAGATGGGCGTTACAAGCCCTGATATCGACACGTTGGTCGAAAACGCCCTCCGAGACCCGTCAACCGGCGGCAACCCCATCGAAATGACCGCTGAAAACACGAAAGCACTTTTCGAACAATGTCTTTGACCGAGCAACAGTGAGTACGGCGGGCGGTCACTGCCTCCGCCATACTCACTTTTGCCATCCCAGTTTTTGATTGCGGCAACATGGAGATATCAGAGGCAAAAAGCAGGCCGACCCGCATGTGCTTTGCGCACTGAAAACTGGAGCGTTTGNANATGGAATTTGCTGCTCGGTGTCTCTGGCCGAGAGAGGCGCGNATTCGCATGAAAGCACCTGCGCCAGGATTGGGTTGTGCACTGCATGTCGCGCAAGTCCGTGGTTCGGGATGTCCGCGAAACGCTTTATTGGCGCAGGTCGTCGATCACGTTGCACAAGAGTTCAATGCCGCTTTCGATAAGATCGAGGTTGATCGACGACACGCCAAGCCGAAAGAACTTCTCGCCGGTCGCAGTGTCGGAAAAGCACGGCGACAATGGTTCCACGATGACCCCCTTTTCAAGCGCGCCCCGGCAATGGCCTTGGCGTTCAGCCTTGGGTCGTCGCTGGCCAGAACGAAATTCGTTCCGCCGTATTCCCCTGATTGCAGGAAATCGGGCAGCCGGTCGCGAAGTATCGTGTCGGCCAGACGCCAGCGTTGCTCATAATTCTGCCGAAGCCTGCGCAGCAATCCGTCATAGCATCCCTGCCGGATGAAGGCGGCCGCGGTTTGTTGGAGGATCATCGGCGGATGGCGCAACATCATGCCCCGGCAGTCCCGCGCTGCCGCGATGTATTCTTCGGGGGCGGTCAAATAGCCCAGCCGCAGCCCCGGCGAGAGCCCCTTGGACAGGCTGCCCAGGTAAATCAGGCGCCCGGTGTTGTCCAGGCTGTGCAGCGGCAAGGGGGTGGAGTGCCGGTAATCCACGTCGCATTCGTAATCGTCTTCGACGATGTAGAAATCATAGGCCTCGGCGGCTTGCAGAAGCATTTGCCGGCGGCGTTCGGACATCGTGACGGTTGTCGGCACCTGACGGTTGGGTGTCACGAATACCAAGTCGACGTCGCGCAGGCGTTCGTCGACGATGATGCCCTCGTCATCCACCGGCTGAAATCGCAAGGCGCCGAAATTCGACCGCAAGATCTTGCGCGCATCCGGGTAGCCGGGGTCTTCCATCGCGGCGACGCGGTCACGCCCCCCGAACAACAGGCTCGTGATGAACAACCCGTTCTGGGTTCCCAGCGTGATCAGAATGGAACTGCCGGGTTCGAAGATGCCCCGGCGCGGAAGAATACGTTGGCTGACCTGTTCGATCAGTTCTTCGCTATCAGCATAAAAGCCGTCGGCCGACCAGATTTTGAGGTCTTTGCGGCTCATGGCCAGCCGGGTGCATTCACGCCATTCGGTGACCGGGAAGCTGTCTTCGTTGATCTGGTTGCAGACGAAGGGGTAATCATAGGCGTGCCAGTTGTGCGGGCGCGTGATGGTCTCGATGTCATCGGCGCGCCGCAGCTTGTTGATCTTGTCGCCGATGGGCGCGCGCCGGCTGGCCTTCTTGCGCTCCTGTCTGGCATTGTCGAGGCGCATACCGTGGTCGGACGACACGTAATAGCCCGACCGGGGGCGGGCCTTGATCAATTGTTCCTCTTCCAGCTTGCGATAGGCCGAGACCACCGTGTTGATCGACACATCAAGTTCCCGGGCCAGTTCCCGGCATGATGCAAGTCTCATCCCGTTGGGCATGAGGCCTTGGAAAATCAGGCGCGAAATCTGCGAAACAATCTGGTCGCGCAACCCGATGGACAGTGTCTTGTCGATGGTGAGCCGCTGCATCATTCGAAAGCTCGTGGGGTTCGGGGCCTGAACAGTATGAACGGGCCCGTGCAATATGTCAGTATGTCAATTGAGCCAAGCATGGGCTTGGATGCAAAGCAAGCCGTGCGGCGCGGTTTGCTCCGGTTGAATTGGGAAGCGGCGCCGAGGGAGGTAAGCGGCGCCGCTTCGCTGGCTGGCAGGTCAGGCGTCCTTACCACTTGTGAAATTGAACTCCGCACCGGTGCGGATGCCCGAGGGCCAGCGCATGGTCATGGTCTTAAGGCGGGTGTAGAACCTGACGCCTTCCATGCCATGGATGTGATGATCGCCAAACAGCGACCGCTTCCAGCCGCCAAAGGAATGATAGGCCACCGGCACCGGAATGGGGACATTCACCCCGACCATGCCGATACGCGCCCGCCCCCAGAAATTGCGCGCCGCGTCGCCGTCGCGGGTGAAGATCGCCGTGCCGTTGCCGTATTCGTGATCGTTGATCATCTGCACGGCGGTGTCGTAGTCGGCGGCCCGCACGACCGACAGAACCGGGCCAAAGATCTCTTCCTTGTAGATCGACATGTCGGTGGTCACGTTGTCAAACAGGCAGCCGCCGATGAAATACCCCTCTTCGTACCCCTGTAGCTTGGTGTCGCGACCATCGACGACCAGGTTGGCACCCTGATCAAGGCCATCGGCAATCAGGTTGTGAATCTTGTCGTAGCTCTGTTTCGAAATGACCGGCCCCAGCTCGGAGTCGGGATCGGTATAAGGTGCGATTTTCAGCGCCCGAATGCGCGGCTCCAAGGCCGCAACAAGCCGGTCAGCGGTTTCCTCGCCCACCGGAACGGCCACCGAAATCGCCATGCAGCGTTCCCCGGCGGAGCCATAGGCCGATCCGATCAGGGCGTCGGTCACCTGTTCCATATCCGCGTCGGGCATGATGACCATGTGGTTTTTCGCGCCACACAGGGCCTGCACGCGTTTGCCGTTGTCGGTGCCGCGCGAATAGATGTAATGACCGATCGGTGTCGAGCCCACGAAACTGACCGCCTCGACCTTGGGATTGTCGAGCAGGGCGTCCACCGCCTCCTTGTCGCCGTTGACCACGTTGAAAACGCCCTCGGGCAGCCCGGCCTGCGCCAGCAATTCGGCAATGCGCATGACGACGCTGGGGTCCTTTTCCGAGGGCTTCAGCACGAAGGTATTGCCGCAGGCGATGGCGACCGGGTACATCCAGAGCGGCACCATGGCCGGGAAGTTGAACGGGGTGATCCCCGCAACCACGCCAACCGGTTGACGCACGCTGAAACTGTCGACGTTCTGGGCGACCGCTTCGGAATATTCCCCCTTGAGAAGCTGCGGGATACCGCAGGCGAATTCGACGACTTCGATACCGCGCGCGATCTCGCCTTTTGCGTCTGGAAGGGTCTTGCCATGTTCGGCCGAAAGCAGATTGGCCAGTTCATCGGTGTGTTTTTTCAGCAGGTCGCGGAATTCGAACATCACCGCCGCGCGCTTGGCCGGCGGGGTCGCGGCCCAATCCGCAAGGGCATCGGCGGCGGTGTCCACCACGGTATCGACGTCCGATTTGCTGGCAAGCGCGACCTGCCCGGTTGCGCCCCCGGTGGCGGGATTGCGAATTTCTGCGGTTCGGTCAGAGGTTCCAACCCAGGGTTTATTCGACATGAAGTGATCGATCTGGCCCATTTGGTGTTCTCCCTATCTTGGTGTTTCGCAGTCCCGGGTCGACGCCTTGGGCAAGCGAAACATGTTGATTGTCGCTTTTGTGCTGACCTTGGTAAGCCGATACGGAGAAACGCGACAGGTACAGTTGAGAACGTCAAAGGGAACAGTTGGGCGATGCGGATTTGCCGGGCCGGGCATGTCCCGTCTGGCCTAGAACGGCTGTGCGGAAAGGGTGCCGGGCGTGCGGATCGTGGTGCGACCGGCAGGAAATCCAGCCGTGAGTCCTCGGCTTGAAACCTTCTATCCTGTTGCTATTGATGTGTTTTTGCAGCACTGGCCGCACGGGCGGACTGTGGCGGGCATGCAAGGCCCCGCCAGCAAGCCACCATGCAGCCCGGGACAACTGACAGCGCCCTGGATTTTGAACGCGGCGGCTAAGCGTTAGCGTCCGAACACGCCCCGCCTCGACAATCTGTACCCTTGTTTAGCGGCATCTGTATCTTTCCTGCCCCCGGATCATGTCGTTTGCTGAAGCCACGTGAGGAGGTGATCGCGGAGCCGAGACCGGCGCGTCGATCTTTACTATTGTGATAGGTGGGGAGGCTGCGTCCATGGCGCCGTTTATCTGCAAGCCGGCGAAGCATTTGCGCGAGAATGGCCACCTGTTTCGCGGTTGGCCGCGAAACCCGGGGCCAAGCGCAGGGTGTCGTCTGCAAGGCAGAGGCGCCTGAGCGAACGGCAACCGCAGCCCCAAGGCGGCATAACAAGGGAGAAGGAGACCGACCCATGAAAACTCGACGGGGTGTAGGATGTTGATGCGCGGGCTTGAGCGCCTGACCGGCGCGGTCTCCGGAGCCGCGGGCTACATAGGCTGGTTCCTGATCCTTTACTGCATGGCTTTTGGCGTCTCGGACGTTTTCATGCGCTACGTGCTCAACGCGCCGTCGCAATGGATAGGAACGTCATTGCAGGCGGCCATGGTTCTCTTGGCCTGTGCGGGCGGCATCTATTCGCTTCAGCATGAAAGTTTCGTCAAACTCGACTTGTTTTACGCGAATGCCAGCAGCCGGAACAAGGCCATTCTGGACGTGCTGACAATGCCATTTGCCGTGCTGTTTCTGGGGGCGCTGATCGTAAAGGGCTATGAGGCGGCATCGCTTTCGCTGATGCTCAACCAGCAAACCCCGACGGCCATTCCGATTCCCATCTACCCGATTAAATTCGCGATCCCACTGAGCGGATGCTTGGTGCTTTTGATCGTGCTGAAACATTTCATTCGCGACCTGAAGATCATTTTCGGCCGCGATTGAAAGACCTGCCTTCGAAGGCGGCCTGTCGCTTTCCAAGGCCAATAAAAAGAACTGAACCATAAACAAGGAGGAAAAAATGACGATCAACAGATTTATTCACGCGACCATGTGGGCAGGCGCTTTTGCGGTCACCGCGAGCGTTGCCGTGGCACAGGACGGCCCCCCGGATGAGGTGACCGAATGGACCTTTCAGCCCGCTTTCGACCAAAGCGATGCTGGCTGGGCCGGTGGTCTGATTCCATGGGTGGAAGCCGTCGAAGAGGCCACCGAGGGAACCGTCAAGATCCGGGTCGAGCCGGCTGGCGCATTGGTGAGCGGCTCCGAAGCCTTCGGCGCTGCGGCTGCCGGTATCACCGACGGCTACGCCGGTTGGGGCTCGGTCTATGGCGGGGACATGCCGGAAGGGATGCTCGCCTTTGGTCTGGCCATGGGGGCCGAGAACTCCGAAGAAGCCTGGGAGGTTATGTGGGGCAACCCTGATTACCGCGTCGGCGACATCGTTCAGGAGGCGGCCAATGCGCGCAACCTGCACTGGGCCGGCTGGACCAACCAAGGCCCGAACGCGATGTTCACCAAGTTCCCGGTCGAGAAGATCGAAGACCTCGAAGGCCGCAAGATGCGTGCCGGTGGTCCACAGGCGATTTTCCACTCCACCGTGGGCGGCTCGCCGGTGTCGATGAATGCCGGTGAAATCTATACCGCCATCAAGCTCGGGACGATCGACGGCACCTACTGGGACACGGGCGGCATTGATGACATGTCGTTCCACGAAGTGGTCGACTATGCGATCATGCCCGGCTGGAACCCGGCACAGCATCAGGAGATCTTCATCAACCTCGATAGCTGGAACGCCCTTACGGATTGGCAGCGCGAACAGATCGAGGGTGTCTTCAAGGAAACCTACTTTGAGACCAGCCGCATTCATGCGGAAGGTGTCGAAGGGGCCTTGCAGGCGCTGCGCGATGCCGGTGGCACCGTGATCGAGATGAGTGATGAGGAAGTTCAGCGGATGCGTGAGCTGTCGATTCAGAAGGTATGGCCGCAAGTGGCCGAAGCCTCTGAGGGCAACGCAAAAGGTGTCGAGATCTACAAGCAATTCCTCGCAGACAAGGCCGCTTCGGAATAAGGCCCCTGTGACGTTCCCCGTCACAGGCAAGCCTAAAAAGACCACGCTGGCCTGCCGGGCAGGCCAGCGTAATGCCAGACCGTTGCGCACCTACCGCCGTCGAACCGAGCCATCGGAGAAAGGTGAAGCGCGCACCAGGATTGGGTGTTGCACCGCATTACGGGAAAACCTGTGAGTCAGGTTTCCGCGAAATGCTTCAGGTAAGGAAACCGAAGATCATGAGTCTCGAATTAATCACAGCGCTGTATTTTCTGGTCTTGTTCAGCATTCTGTTCATGGGGCTGCCGGTTGCGTTCGGCCTGGGGGGGACAGCCGTCCTATTTGCCATTTTCATCGAGCCGCGCGCCTTGCTTGCCGTTCCCAGTGCCTTCTATTCGACACCATGGAATTCGGTTCTGGTCACGGTACCGTTGTTCCTGTTCATGGGGTCACTGATCCGGTTTTCCGGGATAGCCGAGGCCGCTTATGATGCGGTCTACAAGCTGATCGGCCATATCCATGGCGGGCTTGCCATGGGGACCGTTCAGGTGTGCACCGTCTTCGCGGCCATTACCGGCATCACGCCACCGGCGACCACCACCATGGGTCAAATCGCCTACCCCTCGATGGTGCGTTACAATTACGACCGCCGGATCGCCATCGGCTCGATCGCGGCGGGCGGCGCCCTTGGCGCGTTGATCCCGCCCAGCGTTCCGTTCATCTTCTACGGTCTGCTGGCCAAGGTGTCGATCGGTGACCTGTTCATGGCAGGCCTGATGCCCGGGCTCATGCTGGCGGCATTCTACACGATCTACATCGGCGTTCGCTGCCGTATACAACCCGAGTTGGGGCCTGCATTGCCGTCAGAGAAAAAGTTCACGGCGAGGGAAAAAGCGACCGCTGTGCTGAGCATCTGGCCCTTTGCCCTGCTGATCGTCATCGTCTTGGGCATTATATGGGGCGGTATCGCCACACCGGCGGAAGCTGCGGCTTTCGGGGCGGCGGGCGCCTTCGTCATCAACCTGATCTACGGCAAGCTGACCCGGCGCGTCCTGCTGGATTCGCTGATGTCCACGCTGAAGCTGAGCGGCATGGGCCTGTGGATCCTGATCGGCGCGACGGTTTACCTGAACGTCTTCAACACGCTGGGCAGTCAGGATCTGTTGACCGATCTGGTGCTTTCCATGCCGGGCGGCAGCACGGGGATCCTGTTGATGATGATGCTGATTATCCTCGTGCTGGGGATGGTCATGGACGACTGGGCCATCATCATGCTCTGTACCCCGCTGTTCATCCCGATCGTGGATGAACTGGGGATCGACAAACTTTGGTTCGGCGCCCTGTTCATCGTCAATATCCAGATCGCCTATCTTACCCCGCCCTTCGGCTTTGTCCTTTTCTGGATCAAGGGGGTGTTGCCGCGGGATGTGAGCATGGGCGATGTCTACAATTCTGTCGGCCCCTTCGTGGTGCTTCAGTTCGTTGGCCTGACCCTGATCTTCATGTTCCCGCAAATCGCCACTTGGCTGCCCGGCATCTTCAAGTAAATCGGAGAATGAGATGTACAGAAATATCCTTGTTCCGGTCGCGCCCGACCACATAGACGATTGCGAAGCCCAACTGGATGCCGCCCAGCGCCTTCTGGCAGATGACGGGAGCATTTCGGTACTGTCTGTGGTCGAAGAACTGCCCTCCTACGTCGGGTCGTATTTCCCCAAGGAGCAGGTCCGCGAGAGCATCGACAGGTTTGACAAGGCGCTCAAGAAGGCGATGCCCTCGGACAAAATCGAAACGCATGTCGTGTCCGGGCACCCGACGAACACGGTCCTCAACTGGGCCAGCAAGAACCGTGTGGATTGCATCGTTGTCGCGTCGCACCGGGCGGGCCTGTCGGGCCTGTTGCTCGGTTCGACCGCGGCAAGGGTCGTCCGTCATGCCAAATGCAGTGTCGTGGTTCTGCGCTGATTGTAGCGCGTCCCCGCCCGACAGCACCGCCACAGCCACAGCCCCGGGCAACCGCTATCGCATATGAGCCGTTTCGCTATTCGAGGTCTCCGAGGGCGGGTTGGCGCAAGGGGGCTTTTGCCACCCTTGCCATCCAACGTCCGCCCCTGCCCCTCATCAGCTTGTCAAGGCTGTCAGCTGATTCTCGTTCAGGTCCTGGGCACGTTGTTTCATGCGCGCGGTGGCGGCTTTTACCGCCCGGCGGAAATTCAGCTTTGGCGACGTCGGCAGGAGCAAGGGCGTCCCGACGACAACCTCCAACCCGGGGTCGTTGCCGAAGGCTTTCGGAATGCTCGCCGGGGAAAGCCTGCCCACGATACCGGACTCGACATGATCGGGCATGAATGAAATCGACGCGTCCAGAGCCGCAAGGAAGGTTCCATTCCCGGCCTGGCTTACGAAAACTTCGTTCGGTCTGAAATGGTGAACGATCGCATGGGCCGCCGATTGCAGGAAGCTGGTGAAGTCCGCCGCGCTTGTCTGCCGGAAAATCCGGTCAATCCGCCGGATCTGCACGGCAACAAGATTGAGGTCGCAAGAACTCGCTTTGGACATCTGTTCAAGGTAGTTCTGGAATACCGCAGGCGACAGGACCGAGTCATCCGCGGATTGGATTTCGTTGATATCGAACAGGGGTTCGATACGCTCGGGACGGCGCACTTCGAGGATCGGCGCCGTCTTTTGCCGACCTTCTTCGATATTGTGGACCGCCATGTAGCTGTCAAGCGCGGCCTTGCGTTCCTGCACGAGCCGTTCGGCCACCTTGATCCGGGTCAAGACTTCGAGGAACTCGAAGGGTTTGGTGATGTAATCGGTCGCGCCTTTGACGAAAGCTGTCTGAACTGCACTGCGGTGCTTGTAGCGCGTGATCATGAGCACCGGGGTGTTCTTGTGGTGGTCGAGCTTGCGAATCTCCGAGCACAGTTCGATGCCGTCCATTTCCGGCATGTCGACATCCAGCAATATACAATCGTAGGGCTGATCCGTATCACTGATCTTGTTCAAAGCAGTCCGGGGCGACGTTTCCAAGTCGACGTTTTCATATCCACCCTGAACGAGACACTCGCCGAGCAACTCGAGTGAAACCTTGTCGTCGTCTACTGCTATGATCTTCATGGGACACGCCTCCTGCGCTTTAAGTTCTCGGACGGTACTTCGATGGCTTATCTTTGCCACGTTTGATGTCTTTGCCTGGTTTTTTCTCGGCACATGACACGGTAGCTAAGAGGCAAAAATGTCCAAAATATGGACATCTGAAATCTCTCTGAAATCTCGGCCAAAAGCCGCTCATTCCTGCCGCGAATCGCAGGTTTGGACGGGATTATTGCCCTGCGGGAGGGCGCAAAAGTTAGATTCTTGGCGCATTTGCGTCGAATTGACTTCATAATTCCCCAAAAGTTTCATTAATTTCAAAGCCTTAAGCCGAAACGCCACACCGCTGCATTCCGGTTTGACAGGTCCCAAAATCGCCACCTTCGACCAATATTCAATCAGCAAGAGAATCCTGAAGCCCTGAGAAATGGGAGCAAAGACACGTGCGTATCCTTCTGGTCGATGACGACCCCGTTTTCACCGAACTGATTTGCGCGAACCTGCGCGAGTGGGGGTTCGACGATATCACCCATGCCGAGTCGGCCGCGGCCGCAATCGAATTGGTCGAGACCCAACGCGTCCCCTATGACTGCTTCCTCATCGACATCGAGATGGAGCAGATGGACGGCATCGAACTTTGCGCCGTTCTTCGCGAACGGGAAGAATGCCGGTCCACACCGATGATCATGGTCACCGCGGGCGAAGCCGCCCAGTACATGGAGCGTGCCTTCAAAGCGGGTGCCACGGACTTCATGCGCAAGCCGCTTGACCCCGTGGAATTGGCGGGCCGGATCAATAGCGCCATGTTGCTGGTCAAGACAACGAAAGTCGAAAGACACAGCCGCGCTGCCCTGCGCGCCCTGATTTCCTTCGCCTCCGATTTCGACCTGATCGACCTTGGCGAGCGAGTGAGCTTTCCCGACGTGAACGGTATGGTCGATTACTACCAGATCGAAAACCGGCTGCTGAGGATGGAAAAGGGCCTTTACCCGCTCAGCCTCTTCCGCGTCGAAATCCGCGATTTCGTGGCATTGTTCTCGCGCAGCGAACGCAGCAATGTGCTGCAACACTTGCAGGCCATCAGCCATGTCATTTCCGAAACGGTCAACTCCCGCCGTTTCCTGATGTCCTACATCGGCAATGGCAAGTTCGTCATCTGCGTGATGGAACATACCGATATCGTTCCGCAACTGATGCAAACCCGCCTGTCGGACCGGGTGCGCCAGGCCATCAGCGAATTACCCGACGGCAAAGCGAACGAGATGGAATTGGAGCTCACGGCGCTGACGTCACACAGGATTCAATCTTCGCAGACCGCGCTTGAAATTCTGACGAAAGAAATGGCGTCTTCTCGCCGTTCGAAAAAGGGCACGCTTCCCGAAATAGACATCATCGAGAAAGAGATTTTCTCGCAGGTCGAGAAGGAAGAAATGAAGCAATCGCGCGATCGCTGACCATGGTCTGGCGTCTACACGGTGCGCGGGTTGACCACGTTCATCAGCGCCGCCTGCGTGCGATCCCCGTCGATTTCCAGTGGCGGGCCGACGGGCGTGGCTTCCATTCCGATCCGCTTCATCCAGCGGCTGAACACCCCCGGGACAATTCCGATGATCGCCCGCGCGCCCAACTCGCGGGCAGAGGCCGACATGTGCTCCAAGAGAATTGTCTGGATCAAGAGGCGCCGCTTGGACGAGACCGAACTTGCCACGAAAAGGCGCGTCGCCTCCCATATGGCCGGACGCACCGGAGCCTCGAAATACAGCACGTTTTGCGGGATATGGTCCAGCAACCCGCGCTGCGCATCCCGCAACATGTAGGAGTACTGGCCACAGCTGGCGGTGGTCGGCGTCAAGCGCATCCCCGCCACGACCCGCCCATATTCGTGGATAATGACCCATTTGCTTTGCGGCGTGTCGTATTGGTCAAACTCCATGCCGCTCGTCTGCGGTAGGTCCCAGCCCTTGGCGTCGATGAACACCTCGCGACGGGCCTTCAGATAATTCGGGAACAGCCGCCCGTAAGCGTGCATGTTTTCAAACGACAAGGTCGTCGCCTGAATCTCACCCGTAAGCTCTGGAAGGCTCCGCGTGAATTGGTTCTCCATCGTTTCGATGTCACGCACGGGCATCGCCGTCGTGGGAGGTTGGGGAACTAATTCGGGAAACACATCCGCTGCACGATACAGGCTTCTCTGCTCAGAACCCATGGAAAATCCTCGATTTTTGCCAAGCAAGGCTCTTTTTTTATATTACATACCAGAGGTTGTATTTTCTGGCCATAGTTCCGCCACTTTTTTATGATGATTATTTTTAAATGGCTCGAAACAAAAGGAAAACTGGGCTTGACTGAGGCAGCGCGCTTACGACTGGCAGGCAATTCGCAGGCGTTTGCGACATAATCCGAGCAAACTTCGACTGGTGACACATGAACCCTTCGTCTTTCTATAGGGTAAAACTCCGCAACCCGCGCAATCTGTTCCTGCTGACATCGCAGATGACGGATTATGCACGTGTGGGCCAAAACCTTTTCTGGCAGCGGCAAGCGATCTATGCCTCCGCGCTTCTTCTTGAGGCGTTTTACTACAGCATGGGTGTGGCCCTGATCACCCTCGCCGTCGTGACGGCCGCGGAAGCCTTTGACGGATATGTGTTTCGCCGAATCCTGAGCATGAAGAAGCGCAGCGTGAGAGAGGCGCGAAAGTGCCTGCGCCTGCTTTATGCAGGAACCCTCCTGAGTTCGCTGAACATCGCCGGTTTCGCGGTGACGATCGCGATCCTTCAGGGGCACACGACCCACTTCATGCCGTTGTTTTTCCTGTTCGCGGCGGCGATTTTCGCCGCGATGCACAATCACCACATCAAGTCCGTTCTCATGTTGCGGCTGAGCATCTATTTCGCGGCCTTTCTGTTCATCCCGCTCTACGACATCATAAGCGTCAACGCGCATATCCTGTCGGAGCTTTGGGTCCAGTTCTTCACCAGTCTCTTCGTGATGTTCTTCATCGTGGACAGTTCCAGGGTGTACCGCGGCCTTTACATGAAAAACCTGCAACAGATCGAAGATCTGAGCATTGAGCATGAAAAAACCAAGGCGGCCTATGTCGCGAAGTCCGAGTTCCTTTCGACCGTCAGCCACGAGTTGCGTACGCCGCTTACCTCGATCAAGGGCTCGCTTGATCTGATCGGGTTTGGCGCGATGGGCGAGGTTCCGGACCGCATGAAAAACGTCATCTCGATTGCCCAGCGCAACGCGACGCGATTGAGCGCGATCATCACCGATCTTCTGGACCTGCAAAAAATGGACGCCGGGCAGATGTCCTTCGAGTTCGGCACCGTTGATGTCAACTCCTTCCTCGCGCAAGTCGTGGAAGCCAATGAACCCTACGCGGGCAGTCTGGATGTCAGCCTTGAATTGAGCGACATGGAAAAAGGGCTTTACGTCTACGCCGATGAAGCCCGATTGGAACAGGTCTTGTCGAATGTCCTGTCCAACGCCGCGAAGTTTTCGGAGGCGGGTGACACGGTCACCGTCACGGCAGAGGCTGACGAAGACACCATCCGCATATCGGTGATTGACCGGGGCCTTGGCCTTTCCGAGGATGCAAGGCAAGCCGTATTCGAAGAATTCCGCCAACTGGACTCATCCGACCGCCGCAAGGTCGGTGGAACAGGTCTGGGGATGAACATATCCAAACGCATCATGGACGCGCATGATGGCGTTCTGGATTACTTCAAGAACGACGGCGCAGGCACGACATTCTTCCTGGAGCTCAAGCGCCTGCATGCCTCGGAAGCGTTTTCCGCAAACCAGCCCGAAGAAGACCTGCGCAACATCGCGTGACGGCCCGTGACGTTGCTGTCCGGGGGTTTGACCGCCGATAAGCAAAACTCTGCTTGTCATTTTCTAAATTAGGAATCGTCAAACTTTCGCCCTCTTCTCCGGCCAGTTTAATTCTCGTGTGGCGTGTGTTTCTCACCAACTGTTGGGCTTCGTCCATGCAAGGGGGACAACTATGAAAATTCTGGCCGTCGATGATGATCCGATCATCCTTGAATTGCTTACCGAGGTGCTGCGGGCCGCAGACTTCGAAAACGTGACCGTATGCGGTTCTGCAAACGAGGCAATCGCAACGCTTGAGAACACGACCGTTCCTTTCGACTGCTTTTTGCTCGACATTCAGATGCCAGATGTCGACGGCATACAACTGACCTCGGCGATCCGCGCCATGCCCACCTATGCCGACACCCCAATCCTGATGATCACTGCCATGTCGGACCGGAGCTATATCGACAAGGCATTCGAAGCCGGGGCAAGCGACTATATCACGAAGCCCTTCGAGATCAGCGAAGTGCATGCCCGCTTGCGCGTATTCGAAGCCCTCGTGAAGGAACGCAAGTGGAAAGAAGACCGCAATCCCGTGACCCCGCAGCAAGAGCCACTGGCGATGGTTGCCGATGCGGATTTCCAAAGACGGCTTCGCTTGCACGACATCGACGGTTTCATTGATTACCTGGCCTTGGAAAACTACCTGCTGCAAGTCCCCCGCATGTCGCTGTTAAGCATGTGCACCGTGGGCATCGTCGTGCGCGACATGCATCGGATTTTTGCAGCCAGCAGCGTCTACGAGTATGAATCCGCCGTGGCGGATGTGGCCGAAGCCATCTCTGAAACCCTCAAGCCGCAACAGTTTTTCGGGGCCCACGCCGGGGAAGGCGAATTCGTCTGCGTTATCGACAATGGCAGCGGGTTTGAGGCCGAAGCCTTCGAGCGCGCCTTGAATGAAACCCTGCAAGAAATGGACCTTCATTTCTGCGACGGGCGCGCCATGAGCCTGCAAACTGCGGTGGGCGATCCGGTTTCCCTGAAGATCAGATCGGCAAAAAGCCTGCCGAACGCGCTGGTTCAGGCACTGTCAAACGCTGAATCCACGGCACGCACCGGGCGCGGTTCAAATACCGATACATGGGGAAAATCAGCGCTTCTGGGTTTATAACTACAGTGTTTCGCGAAAATCTGTTATTCAGGGTTTCCGCGAAACGCTCCAAGAAAATGAGTTCTCCAATTGGGCACCATGACAGATTTCAGTATGGCCGAGGGCTTGGCGAGGGTCCGGTGCCGTTTCATCGAGGAACTTGAACCGCGGCGTCACGAGTTGGTTCGCTTGCGCGATGAAATCACGGACGCACCCTTGGTCGAGGACAAGGTCGAGGCGATCGCGCGGATCGCCCACAAGATCGCCGGAACGGCCGAGACACTGGGGTTCGCAAAGCTTGGCAAGGTCGCGGCCGACCTCGATGAATTCATCGACCAGAACCCACAGCTTGGCGTCCTGCCAAGACATGTCCTTTTCGGCCTTTTGGACGATATCGTCGCGCTCTCTGACCAAATTCTTTCAGTCCCGGATCACCAGTTCGGCTAAAGCGAACGCCCAAGGCTCCAGCACGGCTTGCACTGACAGGCGGCCGCACTCAAAAAACGCCTACGAGCATTGGCGGCAACTTGTTGAAACCAAGAGCGCCCTTCCCCCGGCAAACGGCACGGTTTTCTGATGGGCTGGGACTCCAGCCTCGTGCGCGGTATCGCAACGCCGTTCCCGGGCATGCCCGGGGAAATGGTTCAAGAGAGTGTCTCGACGGTCTTTTCATCGACATCGTTGTCGACGTCGAAAATATCCAGCATGACAAGCACGATGACCAGCACGGGGATTGCCACGACCCCGCCAATCGGCCCCCAGATCCATAGACCGATCACCAATGATACGAATACCAACAAGGGGTTCACCGCAACATGCTTGCCCACCATCGCGGGCGTCACGAATTGCGCTTCGATCATGTTGATCGTCAGGAAAATCGCCGCCGGGGCAAGTATCATCAAACCCTCGAAGGCAATCACCCCAGCCAGCAACAAACCGGCCACGACAACCATCGGCCCGGCATAAAGAATGAAATTGAGCAAGGCCGCGCTGACCCCCCAGATGATAGGCCCCGGCAGCCCGATAAGGGCCAATGCCGTCCCAAGTACCGTGCCCAGAACGGCGTTCACGATACTGATCGTCAGGAAATACCGCGCGACGAGGCGTTCGGCGGTGGTAAAGCGGTTCAGGATGATCGCGGTGTCGCTCGAATCCCCGATCCAGCGGGCCGACCATTGATAAATGCCTTTACGTGTCAGCAGGAAAAAGAACAGCGTCCCGCCAAAGATCAACACCTGCGCGACCACAACGGGTGCAAGATACAATGTCCCGCTGACCGTCGGCATCGGGTTTGGTCCGCCTTCGCCCTCGCCGCCGCTCTCTGCCTCCGTGCCAAGCGCCTCCTCGACCTCACGGTTGACCGCGTCAAGCCCCCGCACCAGCGTGCGGAACTCCTCGATTATGGCGCGCAACTCCCACTTGATGCTGGGCAATTCCTCGATCACCCGCCACACGACGGGCTCGATCAGCACGATGAGAATGGCAAGACCGGAAATCCCGAGCACCAGTACGATGGCCGAGGCCAACCCCGTGGGCAGGCCCCAACGCTCAAAGACTTCCGTGACCGGCGACAGGATCACCGCCGCCACAATGCCAAGGACCATCGGCGCAAAAATATCCGCAGCCAATTTGAGAGCCCCGAACCCGAGGGTCACGGCGATCACGATAACGGCCACCCGCAATACCGGATCGCCCGAGGAGCGTTGATTGAGCATGAGGGTTGAACGCACCCGACGCGCGGAAGTTCCCTTGGCCCGCACAGGAACAATGCGCCCGCCCGAACGTTGAGTGTTCGAAAAGCAAAGCAGAAAGGACAAACTCATGAACTGGGATGAAATCACCGGAAAATGGAACCAGCTCAAGGGCAGCGCCCGCGCCGAATGGGCCAAGTTTACCGATCAAGAGCTTGATGCGGTTCAGGGCCAACACGAGAAACTTGTCGGTCTCCTCCAAGAGAAATACGGCCGCACCAAGGAGGAAGCCGAGCAAGAGATCGACCGCTGGGTGCAGAAGGTGTCGTGATGGCTGACAAGACCAACCTGAAACACGAGCTTTGGCAACGTATTGATGATCAATCGGCTGGCATGCTGGGCCTCGAAGGCACCACCATGCACATGCGGCCGATGACGCCCCATATCGACGAGGCACGCAACACGATCTGGTTTCTCTGCGCCTCTGAAAATCAACTGGCGCAGATGGAAGGCGGGTCCGGAAAGGCGCATTTCACGATTCAAAGCGCTGATGAACGGTTTTACGCCTGCATCCGCGGCACGCTGAGGGTCAGCCATGACAAGGACAAGCTCGACACTCTCTGGAGCGTATTCGCCTCGGCCTTTTTCGAAGGTGGCCCGGAGGAATCAGACGCGATCCTGCTGGAGTTGACCCCGGAGGACGCAGAAATCTGGACGGTAGACGTCGGCAAAACACATTTCGCCGCCGAAATTGCCCGCTCGGCCTTCGGTGACAAACCGCAACCCGATCTGGGTAGCCACGAGATGGTAAGCCTGTCCTGACCGGTCCCCATGTATCGCTCGGAACCAAACGCCCGCTTGGGCGTTTGGGCTGCATGGGACGACTATGCAAAAAGTTGATCGTTCTCGCCATGGCGCTGTTTTGCACAAGCGTCATTGCGCAAGACGATCAAGGCGCTTGGTATGACGCCGAGTCATTGAACGAAGGACTGGGTCCGCGTCCCGAGAGCATCAACCTGACAACACCACGCGCGGCCATGCGCGCCTTCGTCGAGAACGGCAGACAGGACCGTTTCGGTGCCGCTGCGCATGTCCTCAATCTCAATCAGATCGAGGACAGCCAACAGGCCAAGAGGGCCGAACAGATTGCCCAGCAACTCTACCAGGTGCTCGACCGCCGGGTTTGGGTCGATTGGTCCGACCTCCCCTCGCGGCCCGATGCCAAGGTGGAACAAACCGCCGGTAACTCAAACACGCCCGGCGAGGTGCGCCGTGATCTGGGCATCAAACTTTTCGAATTCGATGGCCGCGCCTATGAAATCCGCATCGCGCGCTACAAGGCGGGCGAAAACCAGGAAGCCGTTTGGCTTTTCACCCCGCAAACCGTCGCTGACGTCCCTGCCCTGCATGACGCCTATGGCCCCCGCGCCTTTGAAAGAGTCATCCCCCGTGAAATGAAAAAACAGCTCGGCGGGCTACGCATCTGGGAATGGGTGGCGCTGCCGGTCATGTTCGGTCTGCTGATCGCCATCGGCTGGTTGGTCAATACGGTCGTCACCGCCCTGTCGCGCAAGGCCCCCTACGCCTTCCTGCAACATGCTTTCTCGCGCGCGGGCTTTCCCTTGGCGCTTTTCGCCGTGGCCGTGGTCGCGCAACTGGTGCTGAGCCTCGCGGTGTCCTTCTCCGGCCCGGTCACCAGCATCGTGCAACCCATGCTGGTGATTGTCATGGCCTCGGGCGTGGGCGTCGCGGCGCTGCGCATCGTCGATGCGCTGTTGGATCGGATCACCCAGCGCTATGTTGGTGATATCGACGATACCCGCAGTCTCGACAAACGCGAGCTTTACACCTCGATCTACGCGCTACGCCGGATCATCGTGCTTCTCATGGTGGGGTTCGCCGCGCTTTATGTCCTTGCCCGGCTCAACCTGTTTGATTCCATCGGCATGACGCTCTTGGCCTCCGCCGGTGTTCTGACCGTGCTTCTGGGCATCGCCGGCCAGGCTGTCCTCGGCAATATCATGGCCTCGCTGCAAATCGCCCTCGCAAAGCCGGTGCGCATCGGCGACAGCGTGCTGTTCGAAGGCGATTGGGCCTATGTCGAAAGCATCTTCTACACCTTCATGCGCCTGCGCACATGGGACGAGCGCCGGATCATCGTTCCGGTGCGCCACTTCGTCTCGAAACCCTTTGAGAACTGGTCGGTCACGGATGCCCGCATCTTGCGCGCCATCCCCCTTGTGCTGGATCACCGCGCCGATACCGATATCCTGCGCGACAAGTTCATTGAATTGGCCAAGGCCGACGATGGCGTTATCGACCACGAAAACCTGTCCTGCTACGTCACCTCGCATAGCGACCGCGGCCAAGAGGTCACCTGCTATGCCATGGCGCCAGACCCCTCGACCGGCTGGAAAGCCGAAATGCGCCTGCGCGAAGGGCTCTTGTCCTACATCCGCGAAAACCACCCCGACTGGTGGCCACGCGAACGGATCACCGGCTCAGACGAAAGCCGCGCCGCCGCGGTCTCGGGCTGATGCCTCAGATCAATGGCCGCGCGACCGCCTTGCCATCGGTTTCGATCTGCGCGATCTCGCACAACTTTTCATAAGATTTGATGTCAAGCACACCGTTGCGCCAGACCGCCACGCCGTCTTCGCGCAATTTCTTGAGCGTCTTGTTGGTATGTACCAGCGAAAGCCCCAAGGCATCGGCCAGATCCTGTTGCTTGTAGGGCAAGGGCATTGCGCCCTGCTGTACGAGGCCCAGCGCTTTTCCACGAATGTAGATCCGCACGAAGGCACGCGCGATGCGTTGCAGCCCGTCCATATGGCCCAGCATCGCCAAGGCCTCGCCCAACAGGTGCTCTTCCACGGCCGCAAGCCACGTCAGGTCATAGGCGCGCTCGGGTTGATCCCGGAACAAGCTCCACAGGTTCTTGCGGTCAAAGACACACAACGTCATGGCGGTCGTTGCCTCCACCGAATGCTGCATTTCGTCCATGATCCCCGCTTGCAGCCCCACGAAATCGCCGGGCAAGACGATGTTGATGACCTGCCTGTCGCCCGCCGCCATGGATTTGTAACGCAGGCCCATACCCTCCAGCACGGTGTAAAGCTGCGGACTCTTCGACCCTTCCATCATCAGGGTCGAACCCGCCTCGACCTCAAGTTCGCCAGTCTTGAATTTTTGCATGAAGGCGACCTCACTGTCGGTCATCTGCGTAAAGACCGATTTGCGGCGCAGCGGACAGCTATGGCAAGAAACCACCATTGGTTTTTCTCCTTTGGTTATGTCATAGTTTAATGCCCCTGAACCAATTATGCTTCACAAATCGGCTTTTGCTGGAGAAAGAATCAATGAGTGGCGACGTGACAACCTCTTGCTCAACAAACGAGCAAAGGCCCCCTGTCTTCCTTGTTCTGGAACGCGATTCCCTGATTGCCGAGGATATCGCGGGATCCCTCAAGGTCCTAGGCCCCTGCGAGACGATTCACGTCAATGATGCAGAAGACCTCGCCCGCCACCTCAATACCGACATCCGCGTCTCGGCGGCCTTCTTGGAAATGCGTTATGCGCAGGTGCTCGAAATGGGCCTTGATCGCCGCTTGGCCGAACATGGCGCGCGAATCGTCCTGACCATTGGTGAGGACGATGCGCAAAACGCCGTTGCGCGAGGGTGGTCGATGCTGGTGCGCCCGTTCACCGACGANATGATCCGCGAGGCGCTGCTCGGCCCGCCGGACAAGGATTAATCGCGGTTTTCGCGCATCGCCTTGCCGGCTTGCATCCCTACGGCAAAGCCTTCGGCCACCTGCACGATCGGGTCTTTTGTCGGGTCCTGCCGGGTGCGCTCGGGCGCCTCCGGCGCGGTATTGTCGGGGCTTTGCCCCTTCTGTGCGCCCAAGGCCATCAGGCAAAACCCCAAGACGACATAAAGCGCTCCTATGGCCGCATAGGCCACAAGCGCGCTTTCCTGGGCGGCCAGGACGATCCACAGGGCAACCGTCAGGAACCCAAGCCCGACAAGCCCGAAAACCACGCCCATAACGCTGAAGGCTGTCGCCCGCGCCGCCCGGCGCAAGCGATCCCCCATTGCGGAAAACATGCCAATCATCGCTTATTTCCGCCCGGTCATGAAGCCCAGCAGGAAGCCAAGGCCAACCGCCAGCCCGACCGAAGCCGCTGGCTGATTGCGCACCGTATCGGCGGCCTGTTGGCCCATTTCTTCGGCCCGATACTGCGCCGCGTGCAGGTGTTCCTGACCCGCATCGCGAACATGCGCCGCCGTTTCACGCACCTGCTCACCCGCAGCGGCGCGTGACGACTTTCCAAGCTCCGAAAGGGTTTGCGAAATCTCCGAGATGTCCTGCTTGAGGCTCACGATTTGCTCGTTGAGTTGCTCAATGTCCTGTTGCGGCGATGCTTTGTTCGACTTGGCCTGTGCCATCTAAAAACCTCCAATCAAATGAGTGTTCAACAGGCCAACGCGCCCGCGCATCGGCTTGTTCCCGCCACGCCGCGAAATAGTGGCCGGGCACCGTGACTGGCGTTTTTTTTGGAACATTTCGGGTCGGCAAAGGGTTCTACCCGCAAGCGCAATCAACCAATGGAGGCACAAATGCTTTACTGGGCACTTCTATTCTTCATCGTCGCTCTGGTCGCCGGCGTATTCGGTTTCGGCGGCATTGCATCCGCATCGGCCGGGATCGCGCAAATCCTTTTCGTGATCTTCCTCGTGCTCTTCGTGGCGGCCCTCGTGATGCGGGCTGTGCGCGGATAGCCCTTCAAGCCGCGCGCTTGGAGCAATGGCCGTCGAAGTCAAACCATCCGCCCACATGCAAAAAGGCCCCGCGCATCCGGTGCGCGGGGCTTTTTGTTATCCGCGCAATGTCTCGGTGCTGGCGAAGAACATCGCTTGGCTGACGGCCGAAAGCACCTGTTCTTCCGAATATGGCTTGGAAATCAGGAAGGCCGGTTCGGGCCGTTCCCCGGTCAGCAAGCGCTCGGGGAAGGCGGTGATGAAAACCACAGGCACATCGCCCAGCTCCTTCAGGATATCGTTGACCGCATCAATGCCAGAGGATTTGTCGGCCAATTGAATGTCGGCCAGGATCATCTCTGGCGGGTCGCGCCGCGCCAGTTCCACAGCCTCGTCACGGGTACGCGCGTTCCCGGTCACCCTATGGCCAAGGCTTTCGACGATGGCCATGATATCCATGGCAATGATCGCCTCGTCCTCGATAACCATGACGCGGCCCTTGATATCCCCGGTCATCTCACGCCGCGCGATCGACAGAAGCTCGCTTGCCTCATCGGGTGATACACCAAGGATCACTGCAATCTCGCTGGTCTGGAAGCCTTCGATACTGTGCAGCAACAGGGTTTCGCGCGTGTTGGGCGTCAAATCCGTCAAGCGCCACTGGGCGCGCGCCTCGGCCGTTTCGCCCTCGGTCTGCTCTTCGACCGGGGCACCGGACGACATCCAGATACCGTGAAAGGCTTTGAATAAGGCCACACGCGGCGAAAGGTCATGGTCGAACACGTCCTGATCGGCCAAGAGCGCCTCAAGCGTTGCGGCGGCATAATGGTCACCGGTCTGCTGACTGCCGGTCAAGGCCCGCGCGTAACGCCGAAGGTATGGCAGTTCCTCACCAATGGTCTGGGCAAGATCGGGCTCGGGGTTGGTATCTGTCATAGAGAGTCCTCAAAAAAAATGCTGCTCTGTATGGAACCGAACGCCGCCAAGCGTGTTATGTTCCCGACGCGGCGCAAAAAAGCGCCTGCGCGATGATGGCAGAAAAACCGGCACAATGGCAAACAAACGCAGGACTTCCAGCTTGGAGCAGCAAATCGATGAAAACCTTCGGCGCGTCTATTCGGACACCGCGAACGAGCCGTTGCCCGACCGTTTCACCAAGTTGCTAGACCAGTTGCGCCAGAAAGAGCGCGACAAATCCGACACCTCGCCAGAGGATGACTCGTGACTTCACACACCGATCCCAAAGATGAATTGGTCGAGCATTTGCCGGCCATGCGCGCCTTTGCCATGAGCTTGACGCACAATTCCGCGACGGCCGATGACCTTGTGCAGGATGCCGTCGTCAAGGCTTGGAGCAATTTTGACAAGTTCACACCCGGCACGAACCTGCGGGCGTGGCTTTTCACCATCCTGCGAAACACCTATTACTCGCTTTACCGCAAGCGCCGCCGCGAGGTCGCAGACCCCGATGGAACAATGGCCGGCCAGCTGTCGGAAAAGCCCGAACATGACGGCCACCTGGCCATGACCGACTTTCGCGACGCCTTCGCGCAACTCACCGACGAGCAGCGCGAGGTGCTGGTGCTGGTTGGGGCCGAGGGATTTTCCTACGAGGATGCCGCCGAAATGTGCGGCTGCGCGGTCGGCACGATCAAGAGCCGCACCAACCGGGCCCGGAAGCGCTTGGCCGAGCTGATGCAAATTGACGACGACGACGAACTTGAAATGACCGACGCCGCCACGATGGCCGTTGTTCAGGGTACCAACGCTTCATGAGCAACANATCCGCGCCGCCGCGGCGCGCCCTGCGCCCGGGCCTTGCTGCACAACTTGTTTTGGTGCTCAGCATCGCAATCCTGCCGCTGGGGCTGATCTCGGTATACCAAACCAACAACGTTCTCCAAGAACGGCAATCCTTGTCCGAAGCCGCCCTTCTCGCGCGCACTCAAAGGGCTGTCTCGGAAAGCCGCGAGGTGATCCGCTCGGCCATCGGCGCGGCGCAAACCCTTGCCGTCCAAGTGCCTGCCCTGCGCACCGACGAAGCCACCTGCGACACGGTCATGTCCAAGGTTGTCGAACGGTCCAGCACCTTCACCTTCGCCGGATATCGCGATAAACAACGCGGCCTGATCTGCACCTCCAAGCCGCTTGGCGACGATGATAACGACAAGCTCAACGCCCTGCCTGCACTGGACACCACCAAGGCCGAGGTGCTGATGCAACCGCTGGAATTTCTGGGCGGCGTCGCAACCCTCAATGTCACGGCGCCGGTGGTCGACGGACCGCGCCAAATCGGCACGATCTGGATCACGGTCCCCATCAGCGCTCTTAACACGGCCCTGTCGTTCACCCGCGAAGACGTCAATCTCGTCCTCTTCCGGAATGACGGTGATCTCATCGCGACCGAGGGGTTGACCGATTTCCGCCGCGCCGTTCTGCCAGACAACCAGAACCTTCAGGACCTCGCCGCCTCCGGACAGCAAACCTTCCGCACCCTGAGCCGGGAAGGCGAATTGCGCGATTTCGCGGTCTCTTCCATCGTCGAAGACCGCGTTTTCGTCCTCGGAAGCTGGATGCCCCAAGATCGCGGTTTCGACGTTCCAGCCTACCATCACGTCATGGCGCTCTATTTCCCGATCATCATTTGGATCACCGCCATAGCGGTCGCCTACATCGGCGTGCACCGCCTTGTTCTGCGCAACATCCGCCGCCTGCGCGGCTGGATGCGCGATTATGCAAGCGGCCGCACCACCGACTTCGACCAGGTCCGCCTCAATGGCGCGCCAGAGGAACTCGAAGTGCTGGCCGACAGCTTCCGTACCATGATCCGCCGCCTTTCGGAACAGGAGCGCCGCCGCGAGGAAGACCTGCGGGAAAAAACCGTTCTCCTGCGCGAGGTCCACCACCGCGTGAAGAACAACCTGCAACTGATCTCCAGCATGATGAACATGCAGATCCGCGCCACGCACAGCCACGAGGCCCAGCGCCTCCTGCGCCGCGTGCAAGACCGGGTCATGGCGCTATCCGCGATACACCGTTACCTCTATCTGGCCCGTAAACTGTCCACGCTGCGGGCCGACCAGCTGCTCGAAGACATCATCCAGCAACTGGTTATCGTCGGCACATTGGAGGAATCCGGTCAGCGCATCACCGTGTCGACCGAACTGGACCCGGTCGAGATCAACCCCGATCAATCCGTCCCCCTCTCGCTGCTGGCGACCGAGGCGGCAATGAACGCGGTCAAATACTGCGGCGTCACCGATGAAGGCGAGGCCTGGATCAACATTGCCCTCAAGTCTCAGGACGATGGCAACCTCTGCCTCAGCATCGTGAATTCCCGCGCCGGGACCGACAGCGATGAAACCAACGAAGAAACCGATGGCTCGGGCCTTGGATCCCGCCTGATCGAATCCTTCGCGGCGCAACTCAACGGCACGATCGACATCCAGGATCTGCCAAATCGCTTCGAGTTGCACGTCGTCTTCCCGCTTGCCTGGCACGCAGGCGAGGAGGAGGAGGAGAAAGACGAGATATCCGAATCCGACTAGAGGCCGGAATTCATGGAACTTTCACGGCTCCCGGACGTTCACTTGGCAGCAACTACAGTGGAGGTTCCCATGCTACGCACACGCATTTCGCTACTCTCGCTTCTTGCCTTGGCCTTCGTCACCGCTTGCGAAACCATCGAAGGCGCCGGTGAAGACATCGAAAACACGGGCGAGTCGATTTCCGAAACCGCACAAGAGGCAGATAGCTAACAAGACGCGCTGTCCGGCCTCCCCACGGACAGCGCTTTTTTCTTGCCACAAGCCAAGAGGAAACCCCCATGCCCGCTCGATCAGAAGCCCAGCAAAAAGCCGCTGGCGCCGCCCTCGCCGCCAAACGTGGAGACACCAAGGTCTCGGAGTTGCGGGGGGCGGCCAAGGAGATGTACGAGACCATGACCGAAGAAGAACTCGAGGATTTTGCCTCCACCTCGCACGAGGACATACCGGACCGGGCCGACGACTAAACCAACACAGCAAAGCCCCCGGCAATGGCACCGGCGCAGATCAAGCCAATCAGCACCAGCAAACCGTCGCCCATGAAGATGCCTGTCGTCACGACCGCAATGACCGCCGCCGCGATCGACGATGTAAAGGGGATGAGTTCCAACAGCGGCATGATCAGGCCGAGAACCAAGCAAACGCCCTGCGGAAATCGCACCAAGGGGGGCGTCACCAGCCCATGCAATCGCCGCCGCGTCACCCTGTCCAGCCACCCGACCGGACGAACAAGCCAAGACAGGGCGCGGCGCGCCTTGTCCGAGCTCATTTCGGCCCGCTTGATCCATCCCGGCAGCCAAAGGCTGGGCCGTTCCATGATCTGCTGCGCGCAAACCGCCGCGATCAGCACCCCGAAGAGCGCCGTGAACCCCGGAATCCCGCTCAACGGTGACACCAAGGCCAGCGACGGCAACATCACCAGCGGCGTGTAACTCGCGACACCGAGCGCATCGATAAGCTCCCCCACAGTGGAGGTTTCACCATCAACCGCGTCATGTGCCTCTCGCAGCACATCACTCGCCGTTTGCGGATAAGCCGAAGCGCGCAAAGCACTCTCCTTGGAAAAAGAAACTCTCCCGGCCCAACGCCCCATCTACACATTCGTTCCCCCGACACCGCAAAATACGGGCAAAGCGGCCCGCGAAGGGGCCGCACAGATCGGCAAATCACAAATGATCCGGGAAAATATGGTGCGGTCGAGAAGACTCGAACTTCCACGGGTGTTACCCCACAGCGACCTCAACGCTGCGCGTCTACCAATTCCGCCACGACCGCACTGTCTTGACTTGGTGAGCGGGTCTTTAGACAAAAGCCCGCCTCACCTCAAGCAGAAAATCATGCCAGTTTGACTGGGGTCAGATTGCGTTTGGCCCAGATCGCGAAAAGCAGCGCCGCCCCAAGGACAATCACCCACCACCCATAGTCCGCAAACGGCCCCAGAACCGCGCGATTCATGGTCCGGCCCGGGATAAAGGTCAAAAGCCCCGCGACCCCGTTACCGCCAAACCAAAGCCCCTCGAGGGTCGCCCGGTGCCCGCGGTAATTCCCGGCGCGCGCCAAGGCAATGCCATGCCACAGGCTCCACAAGGTCAGACCCGAGAACAAATGCAACGGCCCGAACCACCCCAGCCAGCCCATCGCACTGGGTATGAAAAACCCGCTCAGCGCCAGCCCGGCCATGGCGATGACCCATGCATAACCAAGCCGCTTGTGCCAGATCCCCGGCCTCGACCAGAACAAGACCACCGGCCCCAAACCGACCGCTGGCAAAGCAAAGGCAATATGAAGTTGAACGGCAATATCTGCGGTGAAAATCGGATCGAGTGTCATGCGCCAAGGCCTTTCGAATTGTCTCTGTAGTGACGATTGCCTATGGTTTGGCCGGACCTGCCCGCCCGGGCCAGTCCTATTGCCCAGATGACGAGACAGCTTCGTGAATACCAACGCCCCGCACTCCGCGCTTCGTGAATGGCGGGCGCATATGAGCCAACCCGCCCGGATCAGCGCGCTCTTGGGCAGTGCCGTGATCCTCACGCTCGTCGCGCCCTTCGAGACAGACACGGCAATGCGTCCCCTGCCCCGGTTGGCCTATTGGCTTACGCTGGTTCTTTCATCCTATTGTGCAGGCTATACCGTCAGCCTGCTGGCCGCGCGCATAGCCCCCCTGAGCCTGCCCAAACGCATCGCCATTGCGGCGCCCCTGACCGGGCTCGCGGTCTTCGCAATCGTCTATCTGCTCAATGGCTTGGCGCTTGGCTATTGGGCCACGGGCACAAAATTGATCACCCTCGCCGCCAATGTGCTGGTGATCGCGGCCATCGTGTCAACGATCATCCAATTGGCCCTTGCCTCTTCAGCCTCCGCCGCCCCCGCCAGCGCGCCCCAAGCCATGATCCCAGACACGGCGGCAGCCCCAGATGCCCCGCCCGCCCTGCTTGACCGCCTGCC
>PR_CR_10_Liq_1_inCRDRAFT_1000166_pt1 | contig 38946 bp, 33 predicted proteins | sample PRCRCaboRojoPR_3_FD_10241 | JGI IMG/M metagenome (IMG submission 10241) | reverse complement strand
GGGGCAAGTCCTGGAGGGAAGTAATATGCTCTTCTTGCTTTTACACAGTGAGAGCAGCAGTTCAAGGTATCTTTCTAATGGGGTTTCCAGAAAACTATATCTGGGACTACCCAGGAGTGCCTTCGTTGACTGTGCCTTACTACAGAACAGCAGACTTCTTTTACTCCGGACACGTAGGAATCATGACTTTCTGTGCACTTGAAAACTACAACAGTGGCTACTACAAACTAATGGTGCTTTCAGTAATTGCAACCTTGTTTGAGTTCTTCGTGATGGTTGTGCTGAGAGCGCACTACTCAATTGACTTGATTTCGGGGGTGGTATTTGCCCACTACATCTGGATCCTCAGTGGAAGAGCTTCTAAGTACATTGACAGTTGGTTAGGTTACAAAGTTTATAACTGATTAATTAAAATGAATAGTGAAAGAGTGGATTCTCCTTCTTTTATTGCATATGTTTCTCGCAAAAGTCCCAAAAAAACCAGACATGCTGAACCTTCTATGAAAGCTATGCGAGGCAGCAAACTGCGAATGAAGCAATACAGTTTAATTCCTGTTAATCACCAGAAAGAAGCCAGAGTAGACATTACTCACCTCAAAGAGTCCTTAACTGTTCAGAAAATAGGAATCCCTGTGATGAACAAGTACAATCACAGTTCAGCTCCACAAAATTACTTCAACACTAGTTTTGAAAGACACGGACCCTATATCGGAAGGTCTTTGAGAGAAAGCATTCCTAAATCTACTCCTAAACCAATGATTTCCAGAAAACCCAGAGAAATCAAAGAACCCCTAACGCCCAAAAGAAACATTGAGTCCCGCACAGAAAGCACCAAGTCAAGAGTCAACGAGTCCCGTGTGGACAGTTCTAAACCTGTCGTTAAACGACCTGCTGTGCTTCCTAAAATCCAACTCAAAGAAGCTTCACGTGACAAAGAGTGGCTTCTCAAAGCCAAACCTGAAATTGAAAAGATGTGGCGCAAAGTCATCAGTAGAAGCAACGGAGTTGAAAGTTCGGTTTCAGAAGAAAAGTTCAAAGTTTTCGTAGGCAGAGGCAACAACTCAGTTCTAATTAAAAAGTGCTTTAGTTCTAGGAGTTGGTGGACGCAAACCCAACACATAGAAGAAGCTGACTTTATTTGGACTCAGTGGAAAGAAAAAGAACTTTTAAGGAGCTTTCCTTGTGTTTTCCAAACAAACTCTTTGCGTGAAATGTACATCCCTGTGAGCTTTATGAGTCCTGTTCGGCTTAAGTTCCCCAATGGCCAACTCAACGCAGTGGACATCGAGAGTTTGGGCTTTTCGCTGATCAGGAATTCAGAGTCTTACAAAGCCTACACCCAAACTCCTTTAGACCCGCATAAAGTCAGAATGCATAATAAGATAGAGTTTAACCAGCACTTGGCTAATAAAAAAGGTCTCTACATGAGCATGAAAAAGTACTACCAACAACAAGACCTAAACGTTTTCGACTTCTTGCCACTGACTTTCCACCTCAAACAGGGAGAGTCTGACCCAGAGTTCGAAAAGTTCCTAGAAGAGTTCGAAAAGTGCGACCAAGAAAAACTAGAAAACACTAGGTTCCAGAACTTGTGGATAGTTAAGCCTGGCGAGAACTCTAACAGGGGCCAAGGAATCTCAGTGTGCAGCACACTTGCACAAATCAAACAAGAGCTTAGTTCCAGTGTCAACCCCAAAACTGGAGCTAAACGCACTTTCATCATCCAGAAGTACATAGAAAAACCCTTTTTGGTGCACAAGCGCAAGTTCGACATTAGGTGCTTTGCGCTTGTGACCTGTGTAGGAGGTGTTATGCAGGCCTACTTTTACAAAGACGGATACTTAAGGACTGCTTGCACTGAGTATACAGTCAAAGATGTATCTAACAACTTCGTCCACCTTACTAACGACGCCATCCAAAAGCACTCTGAAGACTACGGAAAGTTCGAAACAGGCAACAAACTTTCTTACAAAGACTTCCAAAGGTACCTTGACTTCCACTGCTCAGATAGAAAAGTTAACTTCTACGAAGAAATTTTGCCACAAATAAAAGCCCTTGTCAAAGACACAATTCAGGCAGTCTACGTCAAACTAGACCCCAACCGCAGGGGACATACTATGGAACTCTTCGGGTACGACTTTATGCTGGACAACTCTTTGAAGCCTTGGTTGATTGAAGTCAACACCAACCCTTGTTTGGAGTTGTCTTCTCCTTACTTGTCTCTGCTCATTCCTACTATGGTCGAAAACGCACTTAGAATTGCTGTTGACCCTTTATTCGTGCCCAACGTAGGAACTACTTGGGAGACTCTTCAAGAAAACAGATTCGAACTTATTTTCCACGAAGCTAAGGACGGGGCTGAGCTTCTGGCCAGAATTGAAAGGTCTAATTTGGAAGAAACGGAAGAAGTGTCTGATAAAGAAGAACTTTACTCTGAAGATGAAACTAATGACTAATTCACATATTACCCAAACTGCCGCATCTCTATGTTCCCTTGGCGCGGAGCTAGTGGGTGAGTTTCAGACTGCTCAACAGGAGTGCTGAACTGGGGTAGATTGTTTTCTTCAAAGGGTCTTTCTGGAATAGCTCTGGCTTCTATTGGTTCCTCTAAGGCTCTCTCTAAGGGTTCTTCTAAAGGCCCTTCTAGTGCCTGCTCTAATTCCTCCAGTGGTTGCTCTTCTAAGTCTCTTTCAATCCTTTTTTTGATTCTTGGTAAGTAACCCTGTCCAGCTTTGTTGTGGAGTATCCAAACTGCAATGCCTGTTGCAATGCACACCACTCCACTGACTGCTTGGAACAGGCACACTAAACCCATGTTGAGTCTGTAACTTTCATTTAAGTTGTCTTGGTCGTTGTCGTAGTACTCCTTGCCTAAAGGAGTTAAGGAGTTCCAAGCAGAGTCTCTTTCTTCAGCCAAAATCATCCCTGATATTAGTTCTGCTACACTAAGCACTATCAAAATAACTCCCCAAAACACAAGTCCTAAACGCAGGGGCCTTAAGCACTCGTGCATCACGTACTGTGCTGCTTGGTAAGCTAAGACTGTCAAGAGCAAGCAAAACCCAATAACTGGCAAAAAAGCATGAGAAGCATATGGCGCAATGTCTATATCCTGTGAAGTGTGGCAGGCTCCTCTGATAAGGCACATAATTTCACTGAAGAACAGTATCACTACAACTTGAATTCCTGATAGCACGTAAACAGAACTCTGGACTTTTTCTATGGACTCCTGAACTACGTCAATTTGTCTGCCTTGTTCCTCCATAAAGTTTAAATTTAGAAACTTACAAGTTACTTTTTTCCTAGAATTTGGTCAACTTGGGTTTTCCACCTCAAGTGTGGTGCTTCCGGAAGTGGAGTGCTGCCTTTGAGTTGTCTTGACTGCTGGGGCACAGTTGAAGCTCTGTCAATTCTGACTTCAGGTCTGGGCTGAGTGTTGAGTGCGTCCTGAACTTTAGTCATGAATTCCCTGACCCTTTCTATTTCCTGTTTAACTGGGTGGTGGCTTAAGTCTTTGCCGTATGTTCTTAAAAGTGAATAGTACACTGAATACAAAGTGTAGGCCAGTCCTGTGTTTAGCCTTAAAGCTTCTTCGTTTAAAAGCTGAGAATTGAGTTCTGAAAGCGACTCGTACTGGAAAAGGGGTTCTAAATGCTTGGAGATTTCAGACAAACAGTTTTCCAGTTCCTGGAGTTTAAGTGTTATATCTTGGGACTCAGACATAAGTTTATGGATATATAAATGTCTAACCAAATTGCTGAGCTTCTCAAAGTCACTTACACTTCGAGCAACAACACCCAAAGAGAAGAAGCTGAAAGTCAGTTGAAAGAACACAGCCGGGACATCAGTGGGTTTTTTCAATCCTTGCTGGGCTTAATAACAGACCCTTCCTCCGACAACCTTCAAAAAAATGCGGCTGCAACACGCTTACGCCAGTTCACTAGAGAGTGCGTGGAGGGGTCTGTGTTTTCCAGTGAAGACAGAACAGCCGTTTCCGAACAACTCTACAGAGCAGTGACTTCAGAAAACCTCGAAAGGAACGTAAGGGTGGTGGTAGCTTACTCGCTGAATCCCATAATCAGTGAAGACTCTATGGGAGTAACTTCAAGCACACTTGCCAACTTAGCAAGGCAAGGACTGGCAGGAAGCAAAGCTACAATCCAAGGGAGTTTGTTGGTAATCAAAAACATCTTTGCCTGTATGTCTCCTCAGTTTTCAGTGGGAGACTACTTCAGAGGAGTTATGCCAGACATCATACAAATGGGAAAAAGAGCATGGAGTGCACTGGGAGAACCAGAGATTTTAGAGATCCTAGAAGACTGGTCAGGAGCTATCAAACAAATTCTGGAGCACTTTGAAATCACTTCTAGCAGGGCTCTTAAAGAGTTTGTAGACTACCATGAAATGGCTGTTTTGCTAGGAGAAATTCTCAACTACAAAGTGCAAGACCCACTGCTCCAAGAGCCCTCGGCCATTGCTGTGTCGGAGAACTACTCGCTCCTCAACACAGTAAAGACTAACCTTTTGGCTTCTTTGAACATAATCCTCCAACACATGATAGACAACAAAAAGAAAACTCTAGAAGAACAGGGAACTGTTCCCAAAGTAATCAACATGATTGGAGCTGACCTTCCAGACTCTCCTTACGCAACTGCAGTGGGCACCATTCTCGAACCCTTCATTAACTCAGTTATCCTAATTGCAAGTCTCAGTAGTCACTCCGAACTCTATTCAAAGCCGTTCGTTTCTGAGTTAGTGATAGAGTCCTACAGTTTACTTACCAAAGCTTGCGGAGAAAACAGGTTTTACGCTTTATTTGCAAAGCACGCTAGGTCTTTGGAGGTAACTGTTTGCTTGAACTCCCTCAAAGTTACACAACAAGACTTTGAGACACTTGAAAGTTCCCCAGAGGAGTTTGTGAATGTAACTATGGACGTTTGCGAAAGACAAGAGTCCAGAACTCTAAAAACCACTGCTGCTCAACTTCTGGAGTCTATTTGCGACAACATCGACGGAAGTCTGGCTTACGAGTTTTACTTCGTAGTTGAACTGCTTGACCAAGTTTTCTCACAAAACACCAACTTAGACACTTACCCTCACCTAAGTGAGTGGGTAGGTAACAACATTCTGCAGTCTTCAGACGAACAAAAAGTAGACGTGAGTTTGGTTGTTCTTTCGATTCTGTCCTACAGTGTAAGCAAAAGACCCGACCTCCTCAAACTACTCGAAAAGCTTCTGAAAAACTACGTAGACTTAATCAGCAGTTCTGCCAGTTCTTTAATCCACAACCGCTTTTGCTTGGTGCTTTACTTCTACTTAGAGTACATTTTCCCTGATGACAGAGAAACCTTTGGCAGGTGGATTTTCTACCTAATTAACTGCTTAGACCCTTCCAGAGTGCATAGAGTAGCTTTGATCCAAGCCTGCGAGTCGTTCACTTACTTAGTGCAAGACGACGAAATCATGTTTAGAATGGAGCCTTTTGTTACTGAAGTAATAGGTTACGTGCTGCAGGTGCTTCCTCACCAAAACGACAAGTACTTCTTTGAAGCAGTCCAAGAACTCGTCCAAAGGTACACTTCCGAAATCACCCAGCACATACCTCTGATCATCAACTCAGTGACTCAAAAGATCCAAAGTGGTGTTCAGAACCCTTCCCAAGAAGGGTCTTTGGTTTTGGCTAAGTGCTGGAACATCATTAAAACCATCACTGACTCTTCAGAAGTAAACACTTACTTGCAGGACTTCGAAAAACTACTTACTCCGCTTTTCAGCTTTTTGCAAAACCCCAACACTATCAACTTCGAAGACGACATAGTAATGGTTATCCTTAACCTAATCAGGAAGACCCAAACCATTTCAGAAGTTCAGTGGCAAGTTTTTGACGTGCTGAAGAACGTTCAAGACAAACAAAAGGGCTGTTTAGGGATTCTTTTCAGACTAGTTAACTTGTACGTTGTGTACGGAAGAGAACAACTCCAGGACAACCCAGCCCGTCTTGGACTTTTAGTTGAAATGGCAGAAAACGCCCTTAACGCCAAACCCAAACAAGTCTACAAAGAGTCCTGCAACTCAGACGGGGCTGTGGTGCTGCAACTGTTGCTTTACAACTTCCCAGGCTTCATGGACAACTTTTTAGAAAAGATCTTGTCAGACACACTGATAAGGTACACACAAGGAGTAGACAACGGCTTTTTAAAAGTAAGGCTTTTGGGAGTGGTTGAAGCTGCTTTTACCAACAACGTTGTGTTAACTATGCAAATCCTTTCAAGGAGCACTAATTCCCAAGGAATTTCTTTCCTTAGGTATGCTTTGCTAGAAATCATCCAGAACTCTTACTTAGTTGTGCACTCTTACGACAAACGCGTTGCAGTCTACGGACTTTGCGAACTCATAGCTCAGCAGAACTTGCCTGGCGACGTTTCAGAAATACTTAACTCAGTGTTTGAAACTACGATTCTCATACTGAGTTGCAAAACTGACTCAGCCCAAGAAGGCAAAAACAAAACTAAAATAGACGCACTCATAGACGAGTTGATTGAAAACGAGTCCGATGAGGAAATGCTTGACTCCGAAATCATGGTTAAAGGAACCCGAATGGGCTACGGAAAAGACCAGGTCTTCAGTGGCAGGAACGAAGAAACTGAGTCCAACATCACCCTTTCACAACTCAAATCTCCGATAGTGGAAATGGACGAGTACGAACACTTTAGAAAAGTTATGAACAACTCACTCCAGACAACTCCGCAAGTAACGAGTGCCTTGGTGGAGGGTCTTTCTCAAGAAAGAAAACAACAACTCGTTGAAATCTTAAAAAGCAAAAGGATTTCCTTCGAAAACGTTCCAGGCGAAAACTCCACAGTCAGGAGGATTGTAAAACCCAAGTCAAGACAGTAAACTTTAATTCACACAATAACATTTAAATGGCTTTGAAGTTTTCAGAAAGAGATTTGAATCGCGAAAAACTCCACCAGTTCAAAAGGAAGAACTCCAAAAGTACCAAACAAAGACTAGAAGAGTTCAGACACCAACTAGAGTCTTCTTTCAAAAACCCTCGTCCCCTCACTACTTGGAAAAACAACTTTTCTAACACAACTAAGTTAAAGACCCACTACCGCTCTCCAAGTTACCAATTTAAAAGCAAGAAACTCCAAGACCTTGTTTCTTTAGAAAACCTTAAAAAAGCCTGTGAGTTGTGTGAAACCGAACTAGAATTTAACTCTTTGCCTAAAGAATACTTAGAAACCCTTAGTAAGTTCGTAAGACTTGCTTCAATAAGGTTAAATAACATGTGTTAGTCTGACTTAACCAAGTTAGGTATTTTCAAAATAGCTGAGTACACTCCCACTGACACCCCCAGTAACATCAGCACTGCAGTGATCATTGGCAGCACACTCTTTGGGACTCCAGCAAAGTACCTTTCCATTTGTATGGTGTAGTGAATGGGGGCTTCTTCCAGTTGCTTAGAGATTCCTCTTGAGTTCCTTGAAGCTTTTACAACTAGCTGCGAACAAGGAACTTCTTGCACTTCTCTTTGCAAGTTGGTGCTAAACACGAGTTTTTCTGTGTCCAAAAGTCTCCTGAAAGATGTAGAACAGTCCCACTCTAGTTTAAGGTTTCCACCTACTGTTCCTAAGTAAGACACCCTTACTTCGTATTTAGCACTTGGGGCTAAGTTTTTCAACTGGTATTTTTGTGAAGAACCAACTTCAATTTGGGTCTTAAATTCCTTTCCTTCAAAAAGTTCCTTGCTTCCTGCACACAGCACTGCAAGCAAAAGCCACTTTATGGACATTTATTATAGTTTACTTAATACTTTTTAGTAGACTTGGGCATGAACTAAGTATAGTCTTTAGTAAACCCAAAGGGCCAACTTGAGGCATCTTGAAGACCTTCACACAAACAAAGTAAAGGTTTGTTATTAGTTCAAAGTAGCAATCTAAAAGTAGAGGGTACTTCCTGGGACCAACAGTCCTTAAAGTAGACAACTGGATAAAACTCAGGTCTAGTATTAAGTGTACAAATTTCTTGCTTTCATACACTTTATGGAGTTTAGTAGGGACTTTTCTAAGGGACTCTATTTTGAATTTCAGGAACCCAAGGCTTGGAAGTTTCCTTTTACAAAAAGACTGGACATAGTAAACTTTTGAATCTTCAAAACTCTTAGCAAGTTGGGATTTCCCGATTTCGTGCTTGGCTAGATATTGGACGAAAGCGTAATCATACTGGATATCGTTAAAAACACAAAGGCCATTTAGGGCTGAAATCCAGTTTTCCAGAAGAAAGGAATCCTTGGTGTAAAAGTCTTCGTAAGAATCAGAACCTTTCAGTCTGAAGCCATAACGGACTTCTTGACCCCTAGTTTCAGTAAAAGGTTCGATGGTTTTCCAAGTAACTGAAGTTTCCTGGACTTCTTCTAGAGCTCCAATTTTAAACAGCTTGTTCTTTGCCAACACAATCAGGTTCCTTGTAAAGCCTGAATCTGAAAGCAAGTACAAATAAGATTTAAAGAGTAAGTCTTTCTGGACTCCAAAAAAGCACTCCTTAGGGGCTTTTTGCCAAAAAGTCTGGGAGTCAAAAGGACTGAAAATAGACCGCATAATTAATTATAAGTAATTCTTATACTTATTTTACTGAGTTACTTCTTTGGCCTATTATACGAAATCTTAGGGGTGCTTTTTGACCTGTAAGACTTCTTCAGCACGTTAGGGTGGCCTCCAAGAAGCCAAGGGTGCTTTAGAGCCACAGAGGCAGTAGGCCTTTTCTGGGGGTCAGGCTCCGCTAAAAACCTTATAAAGTCTTTGGCTAGTTCAGAGACATTTCCCCAAATGCATTTGGGAAACTCCAACTTGCATGCTCGGTTTTGCTCTACTAGTTCTTGTACAGTGTCCCCATAAAACGGAGTGCAGCCACTGAGAACTACGTAAAGTAGAATTCCTACACTGAAGATGTCAACTTTGTAGTTGTACTTCCGGCCTTTAAGTATTTCAGGTGCAGTGTAGCCTGGAGATCCGCACTTGAGACTCTTGTCGTTTTCGGCCTTTTTGCAGGCCAGCCCCATGTCTGAGACTTTGATGTCGTAGTTGTTTGTGGAGCACATAAGTATGTTTTCAGGCTTGATGTCCCTGTGAGCTATGCCTTTGGAGTGTAAGTACCTTAAAGTAGTTAGTAAAGTTTTAATGAACTCAATAGACTCTCTTTCAGAGAATTCCCCCGCCTCCTTTAATCTCTGAAAAAGGTCTCCTTGTGGTGCGTAGTCAAGTATTAAGTGAACGGAGTCTTCACTTTCGTAAACTTTATGCAGTTTAGTCACATTGGGGTGGTTAATTTTCCTTAGGATTTCTATTTCTTTGGTGAAGTTTTTCAGTGAGGAGGTTTCTTTCAGCAAAACTTCCTTACACACTGTTTTGACTGCGTAGTTCTTTTTCTGGTGGACTTCAAAGGCCTTGTAGACACTTCCGAAACTTCCGTTTCCGATCTCTTCCATCATATTGAAGTCGTATTCAATGTCTTTGAAAATGCAGACACTTGCAAGTGCTTTAAGGCACCTTTCAAGCATCTTAGCAGTTTTCGTATAAAAGTCTTGGAACACCGAGCCACTGCCTAGACGGAAGCCAAAACGGCGTTGGTCTGCGTTTTCTTCAACAAATGGTTCCACTTGTTTCCAACTGATGCAACTCATAAGATAAGGCTCATCCTCTGAGTTAAGGCAGTAAAGGTGTTTTTCTGTCAGAAGGAATTTGTGCTTTTCAAGTTCGTAAATTGAAATAGGTGTGTAAAGGTAAGCTTTAAGCAACTTTTTACCTTTGATGTGTTTGTGTTTGTATTTTTCAGGGACCATCCAAAACTTCCCCGAAGGATTACATCTGTTGTCTTTTTCACTGAAAATAGAATCCATCTTTTATTACTGAATATGAGCTGAAGTTTAGCTACTTTAATTTTAATTTAGACTTAGTAACTATCAGTAAATCCCAACTCATCAGTGTACTTTTTAGAACAAACACCTTCACAGAGTTTGTATCTATACTTGAAGAAGAGTTTGTAGTGAGTTCGGATTAAAGACTCCTCAAACTCAAGCTCTGTGGCTTCAGCTATTTCTTTAAGACTCAGTCGGAGTGCCTTGCTCATGTAAGCAAAAGCATACACTAGACTAGCAGCCATGCACAGTTCGTCAAAAACTTCATTTTGAATTACTTGAGGAACTTTAGCAAGTACTTTTTTGCAGCTGTTGCTGATGATAGACCCCAGCCCTAGTTTAAACCCCAGAACACTTATGTAGTTAATTCCTGACGAACAGTTGTTTTCCAAGGGAAAAAACTTAACGGCAACTTTAAAAAAGTTCAGGACCTTCTTAGCTTCAGCCCCACACACGGAAAGTATCCTCCTTGCGGTGACAGGGACTCCAAACTTCCGACAGACTATTAAAATCAAAGCACTAATTACAGCTTCGTGCGGACGTGAACGGGTCAGCTTTTCTTCACAAACCTTTTTAAACATTTTCATGGCTTCAAAAACCACTTCTTCTTTCAGTCCCAAAATAGTTCCGAATTCCTTTAAACTATTGAAACCCCTCGAAAATGTTTCATTTTTGGAAAAAAGAGTTTTATTCAAGGTCCATTTGGGCAAGGAAGAGTGCTTGGCATGAATGAAAGTGCCCAGTCCTTGGTCTGACAAAAGAGTGTTGTTTGATGTTCCTGCCCGCCGAGTGTCAGTTAGTCCAATTTCACTGCACTCGTTGTTTGCGTAACTTGCTTCTAAAGACTCGTCTATGAGTTTAACTGCTGCCACAAGACCACAGTTTTTGCATACCAGTGTGCCTTCGCTTTGGTCTACTACTAAGTAGTCTTTGCAGTTGGAACAAGTCTGTTCAATCATTATTGGCCCCCTTAATAAATGGCATTTGGAGTAGTGCCTAAGTTGCAACACTGGGTATTGGCAAAATACAACTGGTCGCCAAGAATGAGGTCTTTGTTGACGCACCCAGCAGGGCCCTTTACAATCCACTTTTGGTGTCCCATGGTGAAGTGGGGCATAGTTATTGCTAACATTTCAGACCTGAACATACCGCCTGAAAACATTTCTACAGGCCAGCAGATTGCTGTGACGGGGACAGGGTTTGTGTGGGCGCGGTACTGCACCCAAATCATTCCTAAGAACTGGAACTTGTTGCTAGTTAACTTCTTTATGGGTTGCACTGGGTTCTACCAACTGTTGAGGAAGTGGACTGCTAAGTAAGTTTAAGTAAATGTTTTGGTTTGCTAAATATGAAAAAGAAAGAAGCAACATACCACTCCCTGGACCTCATACGCAACAAGTTCGACAAAATAACTACTAAGGCAAACAGGACCTTTGTGTTTGAAGCAGAGTTCTTTGCACTCACTCTTTTTCAAGTCTGGAACGTGTACTTCGCTTTGTTTTACACTTCTTTCCACAATTATAACTTTGCACTGATGGGGTTGAACACTTGTGTACCGCTCAGGAGACTAACACAAAGCACGCACTTCCACCTGCTCATGCAGGACCCTCTCAAGCGGGACTGGAAGTTCACTGGCTTGTTGTTGCTTTCTATTGGCTACACAATCACCATGGTGCACTGCATTGCAGTCTTGCTCCTAACTTACACCTGCAATGTTTTCAAGGGAGTTATTTTGCCCATTGCTATTTTCTGCACTATGTGCCAAAGACCTCCTAGGAAAAGGTACCTCAAGGGCTACGAAGACTGCTTTTACGGACTCAAAAGAATTCTGATTCAAAGCATAGAAGTGATTTACTGTGCTGGGTACCTGCCTATTCACTTTATCTCTGAAAACGGACTTTTAATAAACACACACCCTTACTTAAACGCTTTGATGCTTCTGGCTTTCACTACTTTTGCTGTGCAGTTTGGCGAGTTTATGAGAAAACGCAGTTTGGAACTTTCCTTCCACGCTAAAAGAACAGGACGCTGGACTAAGGTCAGTTCAGACCCCTTGCTGCACGAAAAGTGGAACCCCGACACAACTTACTCGAAAGGACAACTTGTTTCTTACAAAGGGTCCGTTTTCAGGGCTTCGTCTAGCTTGAACGCTTCTGAACCATGCAAAGTTGAGCCTTGCATACTGCATTCGCTCTTTAAGAGTCCTTCCAAAGCAATGCTAAACCTTAACTTCGTCACAACAGGACTGGTGATACTGCAGCTAGTTATATTTTTGGAGTTGCCTCTGCACCCCTCGTGTTTGGTTTCTTTTGTGTGTTTGGTTTACGTGTTGTTGAGGAACATTAGGATCTACCACAAAGTAGTCAAGCAAACCTTCAATTAAATGGCAACATAAACAATAACATTTAAATGAACTCAGAAATCCTGGAAGAAGTAAAGGCTTTCCTCAAAATAGGCAACCAAAGTGTAAAGAAATTGCAGTGGTGCTTCAATGAGACCAGACAGTCTTATGAAGACAAAGTCTTGAAAATGCAAGAACTCTACGAAAAACTAGAGTGGCATGACTCAATGCCTTCTGTAGAGAACTCCCTTAACGAAGTCTCTGCTTACATAAAAAACGAAGTCTCAGGCATTCTAGAAAGTCTCTCCCACTACAGAAGTTCCGAACCACCCCAAGTCTACACCTCTGCCAAAAAGGCTCTTGAAGAGTTCAAGCAAAGTGACCGCAAACTCAAGAACACTCGCGAAAAACTAAACACTGCCAAACTAGAGTACTTAACTGCCACTTGCAAAGCTAAAAAAGCCAACAAAGTAGTTAAGTTGGAAGACGACCCCCAAAGAGTAGCTCTTGCTGAAAAGAACGCTTCTCAAATGAAGGCCCAGGCCGAAAAGGCCTTGGAAGTGTACTTTGCTGCCTTCGCAGAAGAAAAAAAGCTCTACTCCGAACACCAAACAGCCAAGAAGCTCCTGGTAGAAAGCTGCAAAAACACAGAAGAAACCCGAATTGACTCCATAAAAGAACTCGTGAAGAAATTTGTGGACTCCAAGAAGAAGCTGTGCTTGAGAAGTCTAGAGTCTCTAAACAACTTGGAAAGCAAAATAAGCCAACTAGACACACACAACAACGTCAACTTCTTTGAAGACAAGTTGCTGTCCAAAATAGAACCTCCAGAAAAAGCCAAGTGGGTTTCTTACGAAGAGTGGAAAAAAGAACTCAGTGAAGAAGACAAAAACTCTTTTGGAGAAAAAGACTACGTAGTTTCCGAAAGTGGGTACACTCCTCTGGAAAACAACACAGAAATGATCAAAACTGTAGTCAACTGGATGGTTCCCAAAAGAAGAAGGCTTTCTTTCAACAGTTCAAACTCCAGTCAAGTAACCCAAGAGTCTTCTGAAGACGAAGCCCCCAACCAAGAGTCGCTTCTCTCAAAGGTTTCAAGTGCACTCCAAACCAAAGAGTTACGCAAAATATTTACTGAAGCCCTTTACGTTCGGAAGCACTACTCCTTGTTGGAAAAAGAACACGTACTCAGACTAGCCGGACTAGTCACAAGTATGCTCACTCACATGATTTCTAACGACGAGCACGACACTGTAGTTTTCTACGCAGTAGTGGAGCTCTCCCACACCTTTTACTGTTTGGACCCCCACAAAAAGCACTTGTACCACTTCATCAGCCAACACCCTATTTTCAACCAAAAAGAAATGTGGCTCCAAACGTTTGAACTCTTAGTTCTCAACAGAGTTTACGACGAGAAACAAAACTTCTACAAAAACAAGTCCAGACTCAAGAAAATCGGAGTCAAAGTCAACAAAGACCCCTACTACAAAAAGTTTTCTTTAGAAAAAACTGAACAAAACGCTGGCCTTATGTTGCTAACTCAGTTTGCTTTTTACATGGTCAACTTAAAAGTTCCTTTGAGGGTAAGCTACGAAGTTGTGAGTTCTGGTGCCCAAAGCACAAAACTCCCCTTCAACAAAGTATTTAGCTTAGTTACAGACCTCCACTCAATACACACCAGACCTGTAATCACTTCTAAAACACAGCCTAAGTCTACTCAACAAAGGTGCAAGGAAAAGGCTAAGTACGGACAAAACCTAGTTTTGGGTTTAGCAAGTGAGTTCTTGGCCAAACAAGACTTTCTTCCGCTGCTTTTAGTGCAACGTGAGTGGCACAACTCACTTAAGTTGCAGTTGCTTTCGAAGTGCTTACTTGAAGAACCAAACACAACTTTGAGGAGGTGCTACTGGGCAGAAGTGCTGACTTACAGTGACTGTGTGGCTTACTCAGAAATCAAAACTAAACTCCAAGAAGACAAGAACAGCATCAAGCAAGTAGAAGAAGTAATAGCTATGGACGTGCTGCGTTCTTACAGTGGAAGGACAGACGTGGACTCAGAACTAATTGAAAACGTGCTAAAGGCATACGCTTACTACAACGCTGAGGTGGGGTATTGCCAAGGCATGAACTACTTAGCAGGGACTCTCAACTTAGTTTTCAAAGAAGAAGAACAAGTGTTTTGGGCTATGTGTGGACTCATCAAAAAGTTCAAGATGGAAGAACTTTACTGCGAAGAACTTCCTCGACTTAAGTTCTTCTTTTACACTCTGGACAGACTTATTGGGAACTGCCAGCCTTGCTTGCGGAGCACTTTAAACGCAGAAATGGTTAGCTCAAGTCACTTTTGTTCTTCGTGGTTGATAACTTTGTTTGGATCTCTTTTGAACAAGAACCCAGAACTTCTGCTTAAGCTGTGGGACTACTTTTTAAGCGTAAGTTTTACTTAGAAAGGGTGGAAAGTCATCTTCAAGGCCTCTTTGGCAATCACCAACAAACTAGGTCCCTACCTAGTGGGACAGCCTTTTGAGAGAATTTTGTCAGTACTTACCAATTTAATTAGTCCCCCTCTGGAGATTTTCAATGAGAGCTTCATTGACGAAGTACTCCAAATAAAAGTCAGCAACTCGATGCTCTGGAGCATCCAAGAAGAATACCAAACTCTAACTGAATCTTTAAAACACCCTAACTTAAAATAAGTTACTTAGGAACGAAAAGCATCGGTTGGGCATTTTTGATTAAAACTGTAGACTGGCTTTTAGTTACTTGAATGCACTCACTTGGGTCAAAAACATTGCAAAGAGTCTTTCCTTCGTCAAACCCACTCAAGTCCAAACTCAACTGGGTTTCTTGGACTGAATTAGTTAGAACTATCAAAGACTCCCCCCTACTCATTGCCAAGTAGTTGGTTCCGTAAGCCAAAACCTTACGAGGGTAGTAGTAAAGAGAGTTTTCTTTCCGGGCTTTAACTATCTGCTTAACTATTTGGTAAGTGGTAGAGTTGGTTTGTGAAAGGTAACTGAAGTAAAGAGCAGTCGGTCCTTGGTTAAGGCCTTGTTCTACTCCGTAGAATATAAAGGGAATTCCCTCGTCACACAGTACCCAAGTCAGGGCGTTTTTGTAAGCATCTAAGTCATTGTTGTGGTAAAGGAACCTAGAATTCATTCTGTCGTCCAAGTAGTTTCCTAGAGCATTTGGGTCTCCATAAACCTTAGTGCTGTTGAAGTACTGCACTGAGTACTCCATTGACTTGCCTTCTTTAAGGGTGCTTCGCAGGGTGTAGTAAAGTCCAGCATTTGACACTCCAGACAAAGGGCCTTGGAAACTTGCTTGGAACTTTTGGTCTCCCTTCCCTACATCTCCTACAATGTAGGTTCCTGCGTTCTTAGAAAACTCACTTAAAAAGTCTTTTGATATAGCCCAAGCAGAGTCTACTCTGAACCCGTCAAAACCAAAAGTGTAAACCAGTTCTGAAATCCAATTAAGCAGTGTTTCCCTCACAAAGGAGTTAGAGTGGTCTAGGTCAGGCAGTTCCCCAATCCAGCACTTTTCCATCAAGGTTTCGTTCCAAGTAGAAGGTTGGCTGCAGTAAGGGTGGTAGTACTCTCTGCGGTTAAAAGGACTGATCTTTTGGTAGTTTCCGTAAACATTGCCTACGTTGTTGATAACTATGTCCAGCATTACGTAGATCCCTCTGCTGTGGCATTCAGTAATTAAGTCCAGCAAGTCTTGCTGTGTGCCAAAACTAGGGTTGAGGTTGTAGAAATCAACGACATTGTAGCCCTGCCAAGAATGGGGCACGTTGTTGAAAATAGGAGAAAGCTCAATGGCGTCAAAACCAAGGTTTTGGATGTAGTCTAGGTTCTCTTGAATTCCTTTGAAGTTGCCCCCACACAACCTACTTCCATACTTATAAGCAGGCAGTTCTGGGCAAGGCGACTTAGTTTCTGAGTCAATTGCGAACCTGTCTATAAGTATTTGGTAGACAGTTCTTGACTTCCAGTCCTCTGTGGTTGCTGCACTGCATATTCCTACCAAGAAGACTGCCAGTACCAAATTCTTCACCATTATAATTTTTTTATTCAGGCACTTTAAGACAGATGAAAGAATTTCAAATATAAATGGAACCTCACTTCAACTCACAAAGTTTGAACACAAACAAACCCTGGGGAATATTTTCATCGGTAGAGTCAGACAGAAGCTCCAGACTTTCAAGGAGGTACACCAGAGCCCTTAACTCTCAGGTTTTCTTAGAAGAAAATGAGCGCCCAAATGAGTTCAAAGTAGAAAACATCCTCCCTTCCCCGGACCCCAGACTGAACAAAGGCAAAATCCACAGAAAACTCACTTACGCAGACGAAGAAACTCTGGACTCAGTTCCTTCCAACAGTTGGAATTCTTTAGGGCCTACGCCCTGCACTATGTTTTGCCAGTTCTGCAAGTCCTACGTCCACACCTGCATTGCACCTAGAAGCCAAAACAAACTAGGAGGTTTGTTCCAGAAGTTCTTTTCTTGCTGCCAGTCTTCTTTGTTTGAATCAGTTCACAAGTGCTCTAGCTGTGGAGCTGTTCTCGGAAGTATACATTAATCTACCTGCTCAATATTTAATTATTTGATAAATGAAAATAGGCATTCTGGGAGGAAGCTTTGACCCCCCACACGCCGGCCACAGGGAAGTGGTGGAAGTTGCCAAAGAGACTGTTGACGAAGTCTGGATAGTTCCTTGCGGGTTCAGGTCAGATAAGCACGCACTGTCGGATTCACAAATGAGACTCCAAATGGCAAAACTGGCCTTTCCAGATTGCTGTGTGCTGGACATCGAAGTTTCACGCGGAGAAATGGTTCCTACTTACTTCCTTATGAAAGAGTTGGCTTCCAAGCACCCAGAACACCAATTTTACTTCATTCTGTCCACAGAGTTGCTTAAAAAGCTGCACACTTGGAAAGAACCCCGAAGGCTCAAAGAAGAAGTTAACTTTCTAGTTACTTGGAGACCGGGGTTTGAACTTACAGAATCTGAAAAGTCTACCTTCGGGAGTAAAGCTAACTTTGAGTTCGTCCAAGCCCAATTCAAGGTGGTTTTGTCGTCTACTTACGTCAGACAAAGAATAAGTGAAGCTTGGGAAAGAACTAGTTCCAAGTCACAGCTTTTCGACTTAGTTTCTAACTGGCAGTTCCTAGAAGAAGCTGTTCTTTATTTTGTCATTCAGCACAAACTATTCAAGTTGTAAATACTAACTCTGCAATACTTTAATTATCTTTAAGGAAGTCACAGGGAAGCCGTTTTCTCGGAGTTTCGAGTTCAAAAACACAGTTCTGACTGAGTTAAACCCGTCTTCTTTCGAAAAACTAAAACACCTAACAGCTAAGTTGTGCAGTAGGGGCTTCGTCTTTTCCAAGTGGTTTTGGAACTCTGGAGAAAAGTTGCTTTTGCTCAAAAAACACTGTGGAAGTCCAGAAGTTTCAAGGCAGACCTTCAGGTTTTCGATTTGCCGAGGAGTCAGCTGGAGTAAAAAAACTACGTCTTGGGTGATTTCTGTTCTGCCTTGAGCAACTTTTCCAGAGTTGTCGTCTAGGATTACACAGGCTTTGATGTTGAAGCTCACTTCTTCAGAGCTGCAGTTGAAGCATTGGTAGTCCACTCCTCTAGAGTTCTTTTTGCAGTAAGTGCAGATGTACTCCAGAGTCACCGAAAGGACTTTTCTAACCAGTGCCTTGATCTTTATAATGCTCCGAACTAGCATAGAGTCCGAAATGTCCCTTAAGTAATACACGGGGTAGAACCTTTTCGTGTGAACAAACTGCAGTCCGTACAAAAAGTATTTATAGTTGACCTTGTACATACCCAGTCCAAGCTCCTCCAAAAACTTGCAGGGACACCACTCCCAACCACAGGGTTCTTTGTGGACTTTAACCACTTTGATGTTTTCCTTCCTCGAGAAGTACTTAATTCTGCAAAAAATGTTCATGTTCTGAGTCACTTTCCTTGAAGCTTCCGTAATTTTAACAGTGTTGAAGGAACTCAGCATTTCTTCCACTTTCTTCTCTTCATAAGAAACGTACACATAAATAGTGTCGTTGGTTTCGATGTCTCTTAGCCTGACATGGACTTTCTTAGTTCCTTGTTCGCTAGTGAATTCAGTTTCAAGAACCACTCCTACAAAAGTAACGGTGTCTTTGAAGGAAACAATGTCTTCTATTGGCACCCTTCCGTTTTGGTTTGCCACTCCTGCAAAGTTTATGTTTAAAAGTGGAGAAATCGAAGACTCCCGCGCTATCATTTGCGAAAACACTGAATAAGGATTTGCTTTTTTAGCCATCATCACAGGAGTGTCAGCGTTGCTTCTAAAGGGAGACTTAGGCACCATAGGTATAGCCGTGATAGTGGTGTTTCTAGTAACTGCAAAGTTCACAACAGGTTGTCTTTTGGTGCGGCCAGGCCGTACAATGAGTTTGTTAATTCTGATTTTTTCGCCTAAAGAAATCTGGGCTAGTTCCTGGTAGCAAGTAAAGTTTTCTCTAAGAAGGACCTTTACTGAGTAGTTTTCATAAGCTAGTTTTACTGCTGAGAGGTACTTAGGGTCGTTGCTTTTGCCGTACTTAGAAAAGACTCCCTCCAAAGCATACTTGCCAGAGTAAGCCTTGATGTTTTCAAGTTTGCCTTCTCTGAGGAAACTCGAGCAGGACTCAAATACTGCAAGCCCGCTTTGGGCGTCTTCACTCAAGTCGTTCATATTTTAGTCGATAAATGTGGGTTTCTGAATTAGCTAAAGGAATCAAGGACAGCGTAAACTACAAAAGGGCTTTTGAGTTGCTAATGGCTAGACAAGAAGTGCATAAACCTATAATGCTGAGTTCTTGGCTTACTGGGGGGGTTTTTTTGGGGTCTTTAGTTTGTTACTGGTACTTATTGGACCCAGTGTTCCAGGCCTTTCCTAAGTTCCACCAAGCTTTTTACACGCTATACTACGTGCTTTGGGTGTTTCCAGTTTACTTTGTGTGCTTTGTTCTGAATAGTTTTTGCTACTCCGACATTGCCTACAGTGTTTTCACTCTTCTTCACGGCCAAACTAGATCACCAGACTTGTCTTTTTCGAGGAAAATCGCTTACGAAGTCCACAGAGGCCTGATCATGGGAGTTTACTTGCTAGGACTGAGTGTGCTTTCTTTGTTTCCCTACACAGAACCTATTACGCTCTTTTTGCTGAGTCTTTTGTACTCGTTTTACTGCTTCGAGTACAGGTGGGTTTTAGAGGGAAAAACCGTGAACAAAGGAATTTCCGTTTTGGAAAGAAACGTGCCTTACTACTTCGGGTTTGGACTTCCCTTTACACTCATGACATGTTTTTTCCCAGGGTTCATCGGCAACGGAGTTTGGGCTTTGCTGTTTCCTGTGTTTATAGTGACTTCTCTGGACTCTGACCCTCCCCAAGCTTCCCAGTTCCCTAGAGTTCCTTTGTTCAAGTTCGCGCATAAACTATGCAGTAAAATAGAAATTCTTTTACTAGGTAAATAAAGCTTCATTTAACAGTTTTTTCTAAAATGGCAACCAGAGTCGAAGTCTTCATTTACGAAGTAGTTTCTCCAGAAAGCAGCCAAAACTTAGTTATGAGGGGGTTCCTTAACGGACAGTTAGTGAGTGTCGAGTACCCCTTTGACGAAAGCATGGTTTTCAAAGCAAACTCTGTAGGAGAAGAGGAATTGTTGCTGTCACTCGAAGAAAATGGAAACGAAGTGTCCTTTTGCGAAGTGAAGGTAGTTGAAGGGGAAGCTTGGTACTCCATGACTTCCCGTAGAACCTCCCGAGGCACTACAAGCCAACTCGAGAACCCCTACACAGTGAGACTGAACATTGTTGAAACACACAGTCTCAACCCTAACTGCAACAGGTGCCCTTACTTGCAACGCTTAAGTTTGATCCAACAAAAAGAACTCCAGCGTTCCCAAGAACTAGCTGCTTCTAACAAAGACGTTAAACTCATCCTAGAAGAAATGGTTTCCAACGAAAGACTCAGTGTTCCTGAAGAAGACACTCAGTTCGGAGAAAAAGTCCCTGAAAGCGAAGTCCAGCACCTCAAAGAAGTTCTTGAAGGACTCATGACTAAACTTGAAGGAGTTGCTTCTATCCAGTCGCAACTTAAAGAAACGAGGAACAAACTCTTCCAAAGCCAAAACAAAAGACTCCAAAACAGCGAAGAAATCACTTCCAACACCAAAAGCTTAATTGAAAAAGCCAAAAAGGAGTCACTCAAAAGGTCAGACTTGATTGCAAAGCTAGAAAGTGTGTTTGACGACTTAAACGCAAGGAAAAGCAACTCCCAAACAAAAGAAACCCTTAAAACCAAACTAACTAGTCAACTAAACAACAACTTAGCCACCCAAGAAAAAGTTAAGTCTGACAACCACAACAAAGAGTTTCTGGAGAACCACATCCAAAGCATCTCTACCCAAATCCAGAACTGCAGAAACAACATCCAGCAACTCCAACAAGTCAAAGAAGAGTCCACCAACCACTTCTTCCAACAAAAAACCAACCAAACTCAAAACCAAGAAAGACTCCAAACCGAAAAAGACTCACTTCTTAAAGAAATTTCTTCTGCAGAGTCGCTCCTCTCAGACCAAAGAAGCAAAAACGAACTTTTAAAAACCGAAAACCAAGAAACTGCTGAGTCCATCAAAGCCCTTAAAAACAAAATAGCAACTCTCAAACAGAAAAACCAAGAAATCACCAACTCCAAAGAATCTGCACTCAGCAACGAAAAGGCTTGCATCGAAAGTCAAAACAAGATCTACGAAGAAGCTATGTCCTTCAAAAGCCAACTAGAACAACTCATAAGTGAAAACCAGGAACTTCTCAGCCACAAACAAAAAACCATCCAGAACCTTTCAAACTTAGAAAACCAACTTTCCCAAAACAAGTCAGAGTCTTACTCCTTGAACCAAACAACCCTTAACTTACTCAGAGACTCAACTATCATACAGCACAAACTCACTATCCAAGAAGACAAAAAAGAAGCCCACTCTTCACTAACTAAAATCTCTGACTTAGAACAAACCGTTTCTAAACTCCTCAACCAAACCATCCAAACTATGCAACAACGCCTTGAAGAAAAATCCAACCAACTCAACAACCACATCAGTGAACTCAGAAAAGTTCAGTTCGAAAGCCACAACTACACTGCTTCCAAAGCTGAGTTCTTGGGGAAACTAAAGAAACTCGAGAAAGAAAAAGAAGTTTACACTCCAGTTTCAGAAGACCTCGACAAAGAAGTAGCTAGTGTCATAAACTCCACTCAAGGGTGGCCACTCGTTGGGTTCAAAAGACTAGGAGAAGGCCAGTACATGCTAGGAAAAAAACCACTAGAAGCTTACTTAGAAGAAGAAGTCAAGGTCAAGGTAGAGGAGGGCAACATGCCCTTTACAGAGTTCCTGTCCACTTACTTGCCACTCCAAATTAGGAAGTTCCAACTCTACCCCTCTAACATTTAAGAGTAATTTAAACTGTATGGAGCAGTTGTACCGAGTACGAAGTACCCAGCGTTCGAGCTCCCTCCGCTTTGGCTCGGGTCCTTAGTCACGCACTGCAACTCAGGACCTGAGACATTTTTATAACTAATGGAATGTCCAGTGTGCTTAAATACATGGAACTCAGAAAGGACAGTTCCCCATATTGTAAAATGCGGACACAGCCTTTGCTTCACTTGTGCATGTCAACTCACTAAAGACTTAACTTTAACTTGCCCTACTTGCTTAGAAACATTAACTTTCACTCAAGAAAAAGTCTGGAACCAAACCTACGAAGACTACGTGCGCAGCTGTGTCTCAGCTATGCCTGTGAACCACACACTTTTGACTCTTGTAGCTTCGAAAGAACCTGTTTTAAGTCGCTCTAGATCCTTAAGTAGAAAAACATTTAAACTAGGCCAAAAATGCTCTGAGCACGGACTGCCTATTCACTCTTACTCAGAGAAGCCATACAGTCTTGCCTGCGACACTTGTGCACTAGAACTCAAAGAATTGGGGTTGAACGTGCAGCCCTTTCCAGAAGTAGTATCGAATGTGCGGGCTGCAGTATCTAAAGTCCGCAGCACCTTGAAAGCAAAGTCCCAGCAACTAGAAGAAGCTTGGAATGCAAGTTGTTTGGAAGAAAACATTATGCACTCTTTTGAGGAACACTTCCAGTTTTTGAGAATTGAAATGGACAATTCCCAAACCAGCATCACAACCAAAATAGAAAGCATTTTGGAGGCCAAAAACAAAGAAACCCTCAGAGAAAGCACAGCTTGTGCTGACCTTCTAGACAGAATCCAAATACTTGAAGACAAAATAATACACATTCTCAACCTCCCTGACTCAAGTTTGGTCAGAAACATCTCTAAAATACAGAAAATACTCAAAAAGACCTACTTGGACATGCCTGAAGTTTCTGTTTGCCCCCAAAACATCAACTTCAACCTTTCTCAACTAGAAAACTTTGACTTGAAAAACTGGGTAGACTCCACTTACTCAGTGAGATTCGAAGACCCCAAAGCAAAGCAGTGGCAGTGCCAAGACTGCAAAACCCTCAACACACAAAAGCACTTGTTATGCAAGCAGTGCAGTTGGCCTAAGTTCCAAAATGTCATCCAAAAGGTACTAGAGTCCCCACAGGAAGTTTCTGAAGAAGAAATTGAAGTCCTCAATGCCAGACGTAAGCTAGAACTTGAAGTAATAGGTTCGCTCGACGTAGAAGAACACGGAAACTCTTGGTACATCATTAATGCAGACTGGGTGAATGCCTGGAAGAACTTTGTGTTTAACAAAGTCAAAAAGTCGAGGAACCTTTGTCAAAACGCAAGGGTAGGAGTGCTGCCTCCTGGACCTATTTCTAACCATAAACTCTTCGACAACTCAGAAGAACCTCTTAAACTTAAACCCAAACTTAAACCTGTAGCTCACTACTTAGGTCTCAACCAGAAAGTTTGGAACATGTACTTAAGCATTTACGGAGGAGGACCCCAAATAGTCAGGAGCAAACTTAACATTTACCAAGTTTAACTTAAATGCATCTGGACTTTTTTGCTTTGAATTGAGGTTGGATACCATTTTGTACTCTCTGCAAGTCAGCAGAAAGCCACTTGAGCATGTTGGGATTAGAAAGGACTAGTTTCTGGTATTCGTTTTTGGTGATGTACTCTCCTTCAGAGTCACTTTTGTAACTTAAAGTTTCAAAAGTTTTTTCGATGATGGCTTCAATCTGAGTGAGGTTTAGGTTCAAACCAGTGTTTTGCCGAATTCCAGACTCAAGCATGCGTTTGATGTCTTTGGTGTGGACTTTGCCAGAGTTCTTGGTGTCGAGCATTCGGAAGGAAACGTCAATTTGTTGCTTAAGCAAAGACGTTCTTAAAGTTTCAGATTCTTCAGACTTTTCTTTTTCCTCCATGAAAGTACTCAGTCCAAGCAAAAACTCCCGGAAATTTATTACTCCGTCGTCGTTAGTGTCGAACATCTTGAAAATCCGTTCTGCAACCAAAGAAGTGGACGCGTTTCTTAAGTTCAAACAAAACTCAGAATAGTCTATAACTCCGTCGTCCCTTTCTGACGAAGAAAACTTGTAAAAGTAATAATACAGTTGCTCAACAGTCTTTTCTGGAAACAAAGACTGTCTTGAAAACTCTTGAATCTCTGACTGTTTCAACTGGGGAACTTGCTTAGGTTTACTTGCCTGTTTGCCCATTTACTATAAATGTCAGAGAGTAGTTTCAAACTTAAAGTAGCTAACCCTGAATGCAGGCTCAGTGCTACTTTCATATGGAGAGAAAACACCCACTTCCGAATGGACTCTGCAACTTACCTTATCTTTTTCGAAATCAAGTTCAGAGAGAACCCCCACAATGAAATTGTGCAAAGACTGAGTCGAACTGCAAAGTCACTTTCTAATGAAATGCATCACAAAACCTTCATTCCAAACAACGACGACTTACTCAAAATTTCAGAAGAAGGCTCTAACTACAAGTTCTTTGCAGACCACGGAGACAGCATGACCTTGCCTTCACAATTCACTCTCCAAATTCCTTTTAAGGGAGAGTCACACTACAGTTTGGTAAACTATGTTTCGGAAGAACTTTTAAGCAGGAATAATCTGCAGGACTGCAACCACCCCTCAATTAAGTACATCAAGTTTGGAGTTTCCCACCACATCAAGAACATTGAAGGCTCTATAAAGTATGAGTTTAGGTAAATAGTGAAAAAATGGAACAAAAAGTTATTGTAGTGACTGGCTCAAACAAGGGAATTGGAAAAGCCGTAGTTGAGAAACTACTTCAAGAAGCCCCTGAATTCAATGTAGTCATTATGACCTCCAGGGACACTGAAAGAGGCAATGCTGCCAAGCAAGAAATAGAAATAGAACAATCTGGAATTGCCAATGGACGCTTAGTGTACCACCAACTAGACGTTATTGACAAGCAAAGTATTGAAATCTTCAGACAATACATCGAAGCGAACTACAACAAAATTGATGTATTAATAAACAATGCAGGAATTGCTTTCAAAGGAAATGCTTGGGGAGGCGAAGTTGCCAGAGCTACCATCCAAACTAACCTTCATGGAATGATGTACGTGACTGAGGGTTTGTTACCTGTAATGAAGGAAGGAGGCCACATTATAAACGTGACTTCTATGGCAGGGAAGTTCAAAAAGATCCCTGACGAGAACCTAAGAAACAAGTTTTTGTCAACCGAGATGACCAGGGAGGAGTTGTTGAGACTTGCAGAAGACTTCATTGAAGGAGTAGAACAAGACAACTGGAGAGAAAGAGGCTGGCAAGGCAGCACTTACTCAGTCAGCAAAGTACTTGCTAATGGGTACACTCGTGTACTAGATAGGGAACTTAAGGCCCAAGGTCGCAACTTGAGAGTGAACGCTATGTGTCCAGGCTGGATAGCAACCGACATGGCAGGACCTAACGCCACTGGGACTGTTGAAGAAGGTGCACGCACTCCCGTTATGTTGGCCAAGTACACTGGACAGGAGTCAGGTCGCTTCTGGGAAAACCAGCAAATGAAGGAGTGGGACGAGCTTAATTAAATCGCACGGTATACTTGCCTTGTTGTTGCTGGAATATTTCAGACACAGTCACTTGGAACTTTGAAACTAGTCTGTGTTTAAAGTAGTTTTCGGAGAGTTGTTGAATGATTCTGAGGGACGCATAGCGTGCTAATTCTTCTGCAGAGGTTTGTTTAGCTTCTAGTATTACACACATTCTCCTTGGCCACTCGTAGTACGCTCCTCGGAAGTTGCTTAAGTTCATTTTTACAGTGGTCTGGGTGGTTTCTACAGGGGCAAAGTCACAAAGAGTAGCTACTATTACTTTACCTTCGAACTCCTGAGTGAGGACAGAAGCTGCTTGTTTGAGTTGTGAAAAACCAGTTTCTTGTTGGCTTTCTGAGTTGTCTGACTCTATTTTTATGGACAAAAAGTAATCGTGTCCGTGGAGACTTTCAATTCCGTCTTGAGTTACAATCACGTGGCTGCAGTTGAACTGGAAAGCCTTGCTGAATTCGCTCTTGAGTTTGCTTTTGCAGTTTTCCATAGAACTATTATTATTAACTAAAGTCAGGTTCTTCGTAGGCATTAAGCATGTTCTTTGCTTTGATAAGCACTTTAGTTTTCCAGCGGTCCAGAGGAGTGATGTTATTGTACTGGTACAAGTGGCTTTCAAAGGAGTTCACGTTAGAAGCCCTTATGTCCGAAATCAACTCCTGAGCAAGCTTGCCTTCACGAGAAGTTTCAAAAGAAGGATCTCTGTTGAAGTAGTTCTGCAAAGCGTTTTCTGCACCCACAATGTCTTCGTTGGCCATAAACAGTATTACAGCTTTGAAGTAACAGTCCTTAGCTGAAAATTTTGTTAAATTGTGCTGCAAGTAACGTTGTCCCACTGTTTCAAATAGCTTAATGGCTTTCAGTATAGTGTTGGAGTCTAAAGAGTCTTGGGTAGAGAGTTCAGCTACTTTCAAGTGGCAGGAGTTTGCTGTAGACTCTGAATTGTCAAGTTCAAACAACTCAGCAGCGTGCTCGTAGTTTTGGACAGCACTTCCCAGCATGTCGTCGCCCTCGTAAATCTCTGCAATTTGTTTCCTCAACTTAGCTGCCATCCCGATTCTTCCTGAAGAAGCCAGCATTTCAACAGCTCGGTTGTAGTACTCAATGGCTTCTGAAGTGTTGACTTTCCTCAACAAGTTGCCTGCTTCTGAGTAGTGTTGGTGTGCTTCTTCGGGGACGCAGTTTGCACACTGCACAAATGCCTCTGCTGCTGACTTGTAGTCTTTGCCTAGTCTGTAGTAATTAGCTGCTTGCTTGAAAAGTTCAGCTGCTTCGGACATTCTTTCTTCCCGATTTGAAAAGATCTTGCCAAGCACTCCAGGTTTCTTTTTCTTTTCTGCGTGTCTGTAGCACTCTTTTGCCTTTGATATGTAGTTTTTTTCTTCCATTTATGTTTACTAGACTTTCTGTAGGCAACAATTAATTAAGAGCGTGTTTGCAGTTGTGGCACTTGAGTTTGGCCTTTTTACAGGAGTTAGTGAAGTATGGAAGCATGAAGCATCCTAGCACTCCTCCTAACATGAAAATGCTAATTGCACTCCAAAGAGTTTTAGAAGTATTTACAAAGGAAACTTCTGTTCTTCTTTCAGCTCTGCAGTAGGCACACCACCTGAGTTTGGGAATCTCAGGTCTCTGGAGGTCCAACTCTTCTTCCTCTACAAAAGTAGCTTCTTTGACTTCAAACCTTTCAGGTTCTTCAGGAATCTCTGAAGTTTCGGCCTTGAACTCTTGCTCAAGCTTGCTGAGCTTTTCTTGAAGGCGCGTAAGTCCTGCTTCGCGTATCTTTTTGGAAAAAAAAGTAGCTTTGGGAAAAGAAGTCCTGGGAGAAGTATTCAGCAGAGAACGCAAAAAAGGAGACTGTCCAGTTTGGCGAAAAGTACTTGCAGTTACATCCGAGCTTTCTCTCAGGTATCTTGATACTGAGACTTCTGGCAAAGCCTCTCCCTGAGGCGAACCAGTGATACTCAGTTGCGGAATGTGGGGTTCTGAGACCTTTGCTTTCTTAACTGGTCTTTCTGAGGGTTCGGATACTTTGCTTTCCTCCAGCATCATTTTTATTTATTCTCAATTTACTAAAGAATATGTTTTTTGAGGTCAGTCACTTTCATCAAACTCTGTGCTTTTTCTTCTATATGTTCTTTGGTTATAGTCACGTTCTTCTCTGTGATTTCAGGGGCTTCGAAAGAAATGTCTTCCAGCACCTTTTCCAGCACTGTAATTAGTCTTCTAGCTCCAGTGTTTTCCACTGTTTTGTTCAACTCGTCTGCTATCTGGGCAACTTTTTCAATGGCTTCTTCTGTAAACTCCAACTGAATGTCTTCAGTTCCGAGCAAACTAACGTTTTGCTTAATAAGGTTGTTTTCTGGCTCTGTCAAAATCCTTACGAAGTCTTTGGTGTCAAGGGGTTTCAGACTAACCCGCACGGGAAGTCTTCCTTGGAGTTCTGCAAGCAAGTCACTAGGTCTGGTTTCGCTAAAAGCCCCGCTGGCTATAAACAAAATGTGGTCTGTTTTTACGTCTCCGTGTTTAGTAGACACTACAGTCCCTTCTATCAAAGGCAGCAAGTCCCTTTGAACTCCTTCAGCACTTGGGTTGGTTCCTGTTTTGATGGTGTCTGCAGGAGTGGCTATTTTGTCAATTTCGTCAATAAATACAATCCCGTGCTGTTCGGTTGCTTCAAGTGCTTCCTTGACTACGTTTTGTTCAGCTGAGAACCCTTCAGTGATGTGGTTGTTGAGCATCTTTTTGGCGTCGCCAATCTGCATTCTTTCTTTGTAGGTTTGCAGGGACCTTCCTGGCTTGTACTTTTTGATGATGTCTAAGTAGTCTTCAATGGAAATGTAGTCTGACCTTCCGTGCCGGTTAAGCACTTTGTCCACATCCGGAACTTCTAGGTACATCCACCTTTGGTCTATCAGTCCATCTTTGACTTGTCCGCGTTTGATTTCTTTTCGCTCGTTTTCAGGAAAGTCAGGACCCAGGAGGTGCATCACAATGTACTCAGTGACGATTTCCTCAATTTCAGGAGCAAAGTCTTTCAGTTGGTTCCTGATGTTTTCCTTAGTGAGGTGGATAGCGTTGGTCACAAGGTCCTTGATCATTTGGTCTACGTCGCGTCCGTGGTACCCCACTTCAGTGAACTTGGTGGCTTCTACTTTTATGAAGGGAGCTTTGCAGAGTTTAGCAAGTCTCCTAGCTATTTCAGTTTTGCCACAGCCAGTAGGTCCAATCATCAAAATGTTTTTGGGAGTGATGTCACTTTGCATATTTTCAGGTAAGTTCTTCCTCCTCCACCTAGTCCTCAAAGCCACAGAAACAGCCTTTTTAGCGTCTTCTTGGCCTACTATGAACTTGTCTAGCTGAGAACAAAGCTCCTTAGGTGGCAAGTTCATGCCAACATTTGAAAAGTACCTGCCAATTCTTCTCAGCATTTTATTAGTGTGTTATAAATGGAAATTATCTTTGTATTGCTCGGACTAGGACTTCTTTTAGTTGCAGTGGTTGTTTTCCGCAAGTCTCCTCAGAAAAGAAAAGACTCCTCTGAACACACCTCTTCCGTCCAAAGTGCAAAGCCAAAGCCAAAAAAGAAAACCCTCAAAAATCTTCCTAAAGTTAAGCATGAAAAGTTCACTCCTAAGCATGAGTTGTACTATAATTCCTTGAGTAACTTCCACTCCAAAGTTTCTGACTTCGACACTACAGAAGGCTACTTAGCAGCAGCTTGTCAAGACGGCAGCATCAACTTGTTTAAGTTCCAAGGCCTAAACCAAAAGTCGTTTAATTACTTACAAGCCAAACTAGAAAGGGACGAACCCTCCGCTATAGCTATCAACAAAGCAGGCAACTTAGTTGTCACTGCTGGTTTGTACTACCGCAAAATACACCTTTTCGCACCTAAGTCTGAGTCAGGAAAAAAGACCCTCCAAGAAGTCAGAACTTTTAACTCAGGCCACACTCGGAACATCTGCGGAATCGGAGTTAGTGAAAGTTGCATAGTGACTTGCGGCGAAGATGTAGACACTCACGTCATTTTTTGGGGGTTCGACGGCACCCAACTTGCAGTATACAATACTAATCAACTCAAAAACAACAGTCTTGCTTTCCAAAGAGACCTGCAAATGCTTTCAGTGGCTACTTGGATGGGAAGTGCAAGGGTCATCCAGATGCAAACCAAAAAGGGTTCAGAGGAATTTGAAAAGTACCTTTCTATCATGGACCTTTCTGGCCACAGCAAGGGTTTGTCCTGCATCTACTTCACTCCAGCAATGGAAGCTGTTACTTGCAGTATAGACGGAACAGTTAAGGTTTGGAACATCAATGTTAAGTGGCACCTAAAAGAAGACCCTAAGGTGTTATTTCAGTTCAAAACAAGCACTATTCCTTACGCAAGCCACAGCGTCCTTACGAAAGACTTGCTTGTTTTGGCCCACGAATCCAGAATAGAGTTCTACAACAGAAAAAACTTACAAATGCTTGATTGTGTTGAAAAAGCCCACGGAACAAACATCCAGAAAATAAGTGTTTACAAGGACTACTTGTTGTCTCAAGCAAGCGAAGGAAGAATCAACATTTGGAACTTGCCAGTAAGTAGTTAAAATATATCTTCAGTTAGGAACTCCAAGAGTTTGTACTCTCTTTGGTCTAGCACTTTCTCAGCGTTAGCTATGTTATTTTTGGAGGACAACTCGTGGAATTTACCCAGCAAAGTTTTGTTTTTGTGGAGTTCTTGTTTTTCTTGGGCGAGTACCTCGGAAAATTCAGAAAGTTCAGTGCTTAACTCAGCAATCAGGCTTTCTTGCTCCTCCACACTGTTTTGGATACTTTGCAAGGACTCACAGGAACTCCCCAAAGACTCCAACAGCTGGTTTGAGTCTATGTAGTGGTCTTCTTTTATGTCTACTCTGTGCAGTGCATGGTAAGATATTTTTTCTAGGTCAGAAACATAGGCTCCACTCAGCAAAATGTCATCTTCTAGGGGTTTCAGGCAGGAGTACTCGTAGTTAAGCAAGTCGTCCACCACTCTTGTTTGGTTTTTTGCGTTGCGATTAGCTGTTTTGGCGTTGAGCATTTTCTTGATTTCAACTAGCTGCTGTCCTCTGTCGTGGAACTGAATGTTGGCTTTTTCTATTTGTTTAGTTTGGGTTTCTTCTGCTTTTGCGGCTGAAAACTTCCACTGAAGCATCAAAGTGTAGAGCAACTCAAGTTCTTTCAGTTCTTGCTTTAGAGTTTTAGAGCGGGCTTTTTCATTGTGTGCTGGCCTTTCTTGGGACTCAAGTTTCAGTTCACTTGAACTCTTGGTGACCTTTTTAGTTGCCAAAACTGGTTTTTTTTCAGTTTTGGATTTGTTGAGATTTGGCTTTTTAGGTTCCATAATTATAATGTTTGACGGACCAGGAATTGCCAAGTTAGTCGGAAGGTATGTGCACATTGGCTCTGGAGTGCTTTTACTAGGCAACAGCATTGCAGATGGAATTTGGGGAGGCCGTGAAGGCAAAGGTTACACCCTTACTTTGATTATTTGTGGGTTTTTGTTGCTGATTTCAGGAATCACTAACTTGATACTGCTGAAACCTTCGAAAACAATGGGCAACTTGAGGAAACCCTGGGTGTCGATGATCTACCTGAAGTTCTTTCTTTGGGTGCTTTACTTGCCCATTTTTGAAAAAGTGATTCCTGAGTTCCCAAGGAAAAGTTTCAACTTAGTCCTTTCTATTGTTGTGATTTTAGTCAGCAGTGCAACGAAACAGTACCGCGACTGGGCCTCTAATAAAATTAAGTCAGAATAAATGGATACTTTAAACCGGCTCAAAGCAGAGTATGAAGAACTCAAAAACTATGAAAGTAGACTAGACTACGAAATAGAGAACTTGCTAGACGAAAAAGACAACATCGATGAGGAAATCCAAACCCAACAACTGTTGATCAATGACATCAACTCCAGAATTGAACAAACCAATGCCCAAATCACTGATATTTCGGAAGCAATCAACCAAGAACACCTAGAAAGTCTCAAGGACCAAAGTGACATGGCAGACCAAGAAATAGAAAGACTTAACAAAAGAGACAAAGAAGTAATCGACCAAATTGATACGCAGAACAAAAGAACTAAAGAGTTAGTGAAGGAAGAAGAAAGTCTCCAAGAAAGACTCAAGCAAGTAGCTGCTGAGATAACGACACAAAGAGAAAGAATTCACGCACTTAAACTAGAAGAGTTAAGTATACAAAACGAAAAAGATCAAAAAGAAAAACTCAAAACAATAATGTTTGAACAACAAAGCAGTTTGAGTGAATCACTTGAAACTGAGAAGAAGAAGCTTCAAGACCAAGAAGAAATAGTCAAACAAAAAAAAGAAAGACTGCAAGAAGAACTAGAAGTGCTTAAGAAACTCGAAGACCAGTGGACTCAAGCAAACCACAAGTACCAAGAACTAGTGCAGCAAGAAGATTCCTGGCAAGTGGAGTCTCGGTCTGTGGAAAGAGAAGTCGAAGAAAGGAAACTAGAAATACAAAGAAGAAAAGAAACACTCAACTCTAAAAAGAAAGCACTCAATGAAGAGATTTCTCGCAAAAAAAGAGACTTAGAAAACAACTTTAGACTCTACAACTCAGCTAGGAAGTCAGTTTTTTCCACTCCTTACTCAGTTAACTACGAAAGAATTTCCCCACTGAAAAAAGCCCAACTGAACCCTAAAGAAGAAGAAATCCAGTCCAAAAAGTTTGAACTGGAAAAAGAACTAAACAACTGTAGAACAAAAGAACAAGAAACCCACATGAAAATCTCGTTTGCACAACAAAACCAGTCCAAAGAACGCCTGCGCATGCTCCTCATTGCTCTAATAGGGTTTTTGATCGGAACTATGGTTTATAAAGTAACTTTGAGACAAGAGTTTTAATAATAATTCAAATGGACTTTCACGGGAGTTCTAGCAGTGGAGACATGTTTGACTCGCAGGGTTTCCAGGACTTTCTGAACGCCCAAGACTCCTCTGAAGAAGACCTTCTTATGAAGAAGGCTGAAAAAAAACCAAACCCTACTAGGCCCTCAACTGGTGACCCCTACGCGTTCGACATCGACTTCGGCAACATCAAGATTCCATCTGCACAACCTAAAAAACCAAAAACTGCAGAAGGCAAAAAAGGCTTGCTCAAAGAATCCAAAAACACAACAGATCAACCCCCTATTAAAAAAGCGGTAACATTTGACGACAAAAAGCAAGACTCCTTCGAAGCACCTCAAGCTCCTTCTAAGTTCCAACACTACCTGGACGCCCTTAAAAACCCCTCTGTTGAAGACTCAGAAAGCGAACCTCCCAGTTCTGACAAAGATGCCCCTAGTCTCAAAGTTGTTAACTGGAGTGACTTTAAGGACAGTGTTCTCGACGAAGAGGACCTAAAAGAACTCACAGAGTCCCCCACTGAAATCAAAACTGAACCTTTTAAACTAGGAATCAAACCCCCAATTAGTTTGAACAAAAAACTAGAAACTTCTAAAACCGACTTGCACGCTGAAGAATTTGACATCCCTGACAGCACAGTCCGCTCAGGAGAAAACAAGTCTGAAGAGAGTTACAATGAAACAGATGACTACTTCGAGTCACTAAGCAGTGAGTTCAAGTCGCTTGAAAAAAGCCAAGAGTTAAAAGATCAAGAAATTGAAGAAAAACCCTACGAAGTTGAGGAAGTCAAGCAAAACTCCCAGGAAATCAAAGTCAGTGAAAACTACTCTTTAGAAAAGCCAACTCAATCAGACACCAAGGAAGTAACTGGTGACTCCAAACCTTTTGAAGCCAGAAATGAAGTTACTGAGAACTACTCTTTTGGGAAGCCAACTCAACTAGACACTAAAAAAGCAACCAGTGACACCTTTGAAACCAGAAAAACCGAAATAGCAAACATCGACCTGAATAAGCAAGTGAGGGACCTTAAAAACCAACTAGAAGTTAAACAAGAAAAAATATTTGAACTCGAAAAGCAAAACACTGAACTAAAAGCCCACAAAGCAGAAGGCGAAGCAGTGGACAAAATCAGAGCCCAACTCAGAGAGTCCAACCACAAAATAGAACTCTACAAAATCGAAACTGAAGAACTAATAAAGCAACTAGACTACAGCGAAGCCCGGGTTAAAGACTTAGAAGCAGAAAACACCAAACTCAAAGAAGAGTTGGAAAGAAGAGCTAAGTTGCTTGAAGAAAGAATCAGACTCAGTGAATCAGCTGCAGAAGAAAGAGCTGTAAGAAGCACCACCAGAAAGTTCGAAATGGAAAAAGAAGAAGCTGAAAGGCTGTGCAAGCAGTACGAAATAGAACTTAGAAAAACCCAACAAGAGTTGAGGGCAACTGACCAGGAAAAACTAGAACTTAGAAAGAAGTTGCAGGAAAAGTATGACGAAAGCCAAAAAGTCCAGGAACTAGAACACCAAATTTACCTTTTGAAAAACCAAGGGAGTGCAACCCAAAAGATTGAAGAAAACCAAAACAAAGACATCCAGAAAGAAATGGAAGTCCAAGAAACACTGATTAGGGGGTACCAGAAGGAAAACGAGAAACTTGTAGAAGAAGCCAGGAAACTAAGAGCACAAACCAAACAAGAACAACTTAGAATCCACGAAGAAAACAAAAAACTAGAACACTTAAGAGCTGCACTTGTCAAAGAACACGGAGGCATTCTAATTAAGGAAAATGTGTCTGACTTGTCCAGCATCAACGAACTTGCTGGAGGAACTGTTGTAAGCAAAGAAGAGTACTTAAATCTAAAAGAAAGAGCAAAGCAACTCCACAACCAGTTGCTGGAAAAGGAAAAACTACTCTCTGAAAAAGAACAAAACTTCAACGAACAACTCACTGCTTTCACCAAGTACAGAGAAGAAGCAGAGTACTTCAAACAAGTTTCTTCAGTTCCTTCAAACGAAGAAATCAACAAACTTAAGTCCGAGTACGAAGCAAAAATCAACTCGTTGCAAAGTGAACTTCAAGAACACAAAAACCAAGTCCAAAACTTAAACCAACAAATAGAAAAAGTCAGAAGGGAGTCAAGCGACATAGCCCAGTTCGAAGCTAAAAGACTCAAAGAAAAAGAATCAGACTGCAAACAACTCGAACAACAACTCAAACAACTAAGTGAAGAGAAATCCTCAGGAACCAAAGCAGAGTCCGAACAAATTGGGTTCCTGCACAAAAGGATAGCTGAACTCGAAAGAGAAGTCCAAGAAAAAGAAGTTTACTACGAAAGCAAAATCAGAAACCTAAAAGAAAACATAAGTCCTGCAACTTTCACCTACAAAGAAGCCCCTAAACAACCCCCAAAAGAAGCATGGACTGACAACTTTTCAGAAAACAGAATTAAAGAACTAGAAGAAGAACTGAGGAAACTCAGAACTAAAGAAAGCAACCAAAAATCAACTGCCTTGAAATACCAAAGTCTTCAAGACGAGTATGACGAACTCTATTCAAAAACACAGTACCTGGAAAACGAATGCCAAAAACTAAAAATTGACAAACAACGTTTAGAACTCCACATTCAAAAAACACCAGTGGCTCCTGGGGCCTCAGAGTTTTTGGCCCTTCAGAAAAAGATTGAGTCACTAGAAGCTTCACACTACAGAAGGGAAGAAGAACTCAAGCAAAGACTGAGTTCAGCCCAACACACCAGCGACAAAGACATCTATGAACTCCAAAAGAAACACCAAGAAGAAAAAACCCGTCTGCAGCAAAAAATTCGTAGTAAAAACAACCAAATCAAAGAATTCAGGGAAGAACTTAACCAGCTGCTCAACCAAATAGAAATTCTTAGTAAAAGAAAGTAACCTGTTAAACTTTATTGCTAACGTAAAACTCGTACTCGCTGTAGTCCAACCACAGCAAAACTGTCCTTAGTCCACCTGGAATGTATTTTTCAGAAGCATAACTAAGGTCCAGCAAAGTGTAGAACAAAAAGTGCAGAAGACTTGAAAAAATTATAGCCAGTATAACTCCAATAGTGTAAGTGTCTTTAGATGCAATTACACAAATCACTCCAAAGGTACTCCAGAACAAAACCAACAACTGCCAAAGTCTCCTTTGTAACAAATGCTGTAGAAGGTGTAAAGTATATATAACTATCAAAGTTGTTTTTCCACTAAACGAGAACCCTGCACACTTCGAAACCCAACTAGGCTCACTGAAGGTAAATGCCAGGGCTAATAAAAAACGGCTATGAAGATTGTGCTTTTTCTCACAAGTGGTTTCTTCTTGAGTGACTGGTAAGCTAGTCAGAACTATAATTAAAGTTCTTAAATTCAACAAAAGTGAGTGGATAAAAAATAAGTGCCTTAGTTGGTTTTTTCCAAACTTCTCCCACTCAAGGTAAGTGTGCACTACCACGCAAACAAATAGTGAACATGCTACAAGCACTGAGACATCAACAGAAGGCAGGTCCTTAATTGCTTCATGTCCTATGTCTGGCAAAGGCTTAACCTTAACTGGGGTCAAGTCAACTGATAAAATATTTATGTAATTCATAAACACTAGAGAAATTGTCCAGTAACAAATAACCCAAAAGAGTCTTTGCTTAGTTTGGACTTCTTCTTTGTACTTGTTGTGCTTAAGCGATACTAGTTTCATTGTTTCAAGGTCATTACTTGCTTTGTCTTCCATTCTACTCTCCATATTTATTTATCCGAACTGGTGCAACCTGTCTAGGTCTCTGAGTTGAATTAGTAGGTCATCGTTTTCAGTTAAGGTTTCGTTTTTAGGGTGTTTGCTGCTTTTTCTCTTTCGCGCTTTTCATTGTTGTTTCGTGTTTCTGCTTGTTTTTATGTTGTCTTTTGATTTTGTTTTTCATCCAGAGTAGTAGTGCTCCTTCCTTACTTTTGTGTGAGTTCCTGAAATTTCATTCTTAGTTGCTGTCTTGGTTCGTTATGTTTTCAGATCTTCAGGCGTCTCTCTTCGTTTCAGTCTTTCTCGTTCTAATCTCCATATCATATGCAAAATATCATAAATGATAGTTTCTGGAAGTGCTGACAATACCATTAGGACCTGGGGCCCTCCTAAGAAGTTGTACACTTTCCACAAAACTCCTAAAATAAGAGCCATTGTAGAAGTATTTAAGTTCCTCTACCCTCGAGAAATAGTTGGGGCAGCAAGAGTCAATACCCAATTTTACGAAGCTTCTTTCCACCCAGAAGTCCGTGGCAAGTTGCCTCCATTCAAGCAAACCAAGGTACTAGAGGGCCACAGAAGTGTAGTAAAGTCAGTTGCTACTTCAAAAAAAAAGGGTTTTATAGTGTCTGGAAGTCTAGACAATACTATAAGGATCTGGAGTCTGCACTCCAAAGAACAAATCCAAATACTTGAACACCATACTCTCGGAGTCACTTCAGTTGCCATTTCAAACAACCTCTTAGTTTCTGGCAGTTGGGACAACACCATCCGAATTTGGAATGTTGCTACTTCACAAGAAACCCAAGTGCTTCGAGGACATAAAGGGTACGTTTGGTCAGTTGCTCTCTCAAGCGACGAGAAACTTCTAGTTTCTGGAAGTGCAGACAATAGAGTCCGGGTTTGGAACATTAGCACTAATGAAGAAGTTGAAGTGTTTCAAGGACACAGAGACTACGTTTGGTCTGTAGCTATTTCAAATGACAATGAATTGGTGGTTTCCGGAAGTGCTGATAAAACCGTTAGAATCTGGAGCATCAGCGAGCAAAAGCAAATCCGAGAATTCACAAAACACACTGACTACGTTTGGTCAGTGGCCATTTCAGCCAACAATGACTTGGTAGTATCTGGAAGTGCTGATAAAACAGTTAGAGTTTGGAGCATCATCCAGCAAAGAGAAGTTAAAGTTCTTCATGGCCATTTTGGAGGGGTCCTTTCTGTGTATTTATCAGATGACGATTCTTTCATACTCTCCACCAGCAAAGACAACTCAATTAGAGTTTGGGACCTTCCTCAAGGCAAGCAAACCCAAGTTTTAAGAGGGCATACGGACTACGTATGGTCAGCTAAGCTAGTTACATAAATTTAAAACATGTTTGAGCAGGACAGATGACTCTTTTACTTCTTAGGCTTAGAGTTAAGTGGAATCCAGAGTCCTAGCGAGCGGTGCACTGACAAGGCAATTAGAGTCTGGAAGAACTCCAAAAAACTCTACACCTTCAAAGTGGTTAGCCTTAGACCCATTCTAGAATTACTTAAGCTCCTGAGTTTCAAAGAAGTTATTGGAGTTGCAAGGGTCAGCAAGCAATTCTACGAAGCTTGCTTCACTATGAAGTACAAAATGTACGGAAGTGGCGATAGAACCGTCAGGGTGTGGAGTCTGTTTTCTTGAGAAACTATCTAAGTGCTAGAAGAGTAGTTTCAATTCTGTCAGTTAGCAACGAGACTGTTTAGTCAGAGCTTGGAGCCTTGCCTTAGGTCAATAAGTGAGCTACTGCAAGGCCACACTGGTATGGTCTGGCTAATTGACTTAATCTAATTACAAACAGTTCCACACTTAAAACTTTAGCTAGATGGTAGTTGGCCAACTTTTTTCTTTTATTATGTTTGCATTTTAAGTTAGTCAAAACTCCTAAGAAAACTAGATTGCTTAAACTCACTGCCTAACTATTTTGGTCGATATTTTGGATTAGTCTGATTCTACCTTATCCAGCCGTCATAGTTCTTTCTGAAATCTCTCCACTATTCCTAAAAGTCCAACACTCCAGAAACACCTTCAGTGTAATGAATTCCCATCTTCTCTCAAAAACCTTTTTACCCGCACATTCCATTTATAAATGCCACACATAGAAGAACGCTGCCATCCTAATTGCGAACCCAAAGGCCAATGCTACATATGCAGCAAAATTTTGTGTGCTCACAAAGTCATCGAGCATCTGGACAAAGGCCATATCATCTGGCCTGTCCCCTACCATATAAGGTTCAATCCCATTTTCGACGAAGAGGAAAGGGTCTTTGAATGTAACCAGGATATCCTTGATGAGGTTTGGGAGATGAGCACCCGGAAAATCATTGAACTCCAGCACCTAGAGGAGGAGATAGATAACAGTCTTTATGTGACTAAAGACCCCTTCACTATCCACCAAGTCAGAGAGAAGGTAGATGCTCTCGAGTCAATCAGTGAGCTTCTGTCCCGACTCAATAACCAAATTGATGAGCTCACCGTTAGGTTCCTAAGGGATGTGGTTATATCGTGTAGCGATGATAATACCATCAGGATTTGGGAAGATAGCCAATCTAAAGTCCTTGCAGGCCATACCAAAAGTATCAATTCAGTTGCTGTGTCCCAGGAAAAAGGGATACTAGTTTCTGGTAGTAGTGATTCCACCATTAGGGTGTGGAGTCTAGCTACTGCACAACTAACCCAAGTACTCCAGGGGCATAGTGATGAGGTATGGTCTGTGGCCATTTCTAGTGATGGCGAGTGGGTTGTGTCAGGGAGTAGAGACAAAACACTTAGGGTGTGGAGTCTAGCTTCTGGACTAACCACTCAAGTACTCAAAGGCCATAGTTATTGGGTTAGGTCAGTGGCCATTTCTACCAAGGACCAATTCATTGTCTCTGGTAGTGATGACACTACACTCAGAGTGTGGAGTCTAACTACTGGAGAAGTGATTAGAGTCCTAAGAGGCCA
>PR_CR_10_Liq_1_inCRDRAFT_1000165_pt1 | contig 38985 bp, 30 predicted proteins | sample PRCRCaboRojoPR_3_FD_10241 | JGI IMG/M metagenome (IMG submission 10241) | reverse complement strand
ATGTCCATCATGTAAATAAGTCCATTTTTAAAGAGATGATGTGCTACTACCATGGTGAGAAGCACGGTGAGGGGAATGTAAATGTAGTAGGCCAGTACTGTGAAGTTGAACGTTTCCATAATTAAGGATATTTAGAATTAAAAATTGAGTTACGTTTTTGTAGGGCGTAAATCCAGCCCAAATTGATGAAATGCAGCAGCCCTAAAATCAAGAGGATGCTGCCAACGGAAGTAGTTAGTTGACTGAGTAGTTCAGCCACGGTCTGCAGCTTTGGCTCGGTAACCATGTAGAACAGAGCAAAGCCCAGGTTAAGCAAATAGTAGCCTATGAGTAAGAGGTTGTTAAGGCTGTGTGCTAATGCAATGTTTTGCAACATCTGTAGCAGGTATACCGCACCATTACGGTGCACCAAATGCCCCACTCTTAGTATTACCGGCACCAGAATTAGTAAGTAAATGGAGTAGTTTAGATAATTTAAGCTCATAACTTTAGAAGTTTCAGAAAAAAATGAAAGTAATAGGATAAATTTTTTTAGTTCTTGGTTAACGGATCAAGCTCATCAGTTTCTTAAAAAACCAGTTTTTATCAGATTTTACAAATTGGTTTAGGGTGTTGCTTACCTTGCGGGTAAAATCTTCCAGTTGGGCCAAGGTGTTTTTAAAATCTTCAGCCTCTGCGCTAGTATCCTCTATTTTTTGTAATTGACTAACTGCTTCTATCACGGGCTCTAATTCACGCTTGCGTCTCTCAGCGGCCACCTGTCGGGCAATTTCCCAGGGATCTTTTCCTGCACTAAAGTACTCTTTGCGCTCACCGGGTATCATGTGGCGTTTTACCAGTCCCCAATCAATCAAAGCTCTCACATTCATGTTTACGTTGCCACGTGAAATCTTTAAATAGTCCATAATTTCATCGGCAGAAAGAGGGTCTTTACTGGCAATAAGAAGGGCATGAATGGATGACATAGTGCGGTTAATGCCCCAGCTACTACCTAGCGCTCCCCAGGTTTGAATGAATTCTGCTTTAGCTTCTTTCAGTTTCATAATTCAAAGGTAGAAATATATATTAAACTTTCAATAATTATTGAAATTTATTTCTGGAACGAAGTCGATTGACCCAAAACAAGTATTATTGTAAAAAAACCAGCATGACTAGTAAAATTGAGCTTGCGGCAAAGTTTATAAATACCACCGCCCAGCACGTTTTTCTTACCGGAAAGGCCGGTACGGGAAAAACCACCTTTTTAAATGACTTAGCAGCGGCTACCCACAAAAACTTTTTGGTTGTAGCTCCTACGGGTATTGCCGCTATTAATGCTGGTGGCACTACTATCCACTCGCAGTTTATGCTTCCACTAGGTAGTTTTATTCCTGAAACTTCTGGCCGGCAGAGCCATGCACAAGGCGGGTTTTTTAGTGCGCATGATTTAAACCGAAGGCACAGTTTAAACCGAGAGCGCAGAAAAGTGCTGCGTAGTTTAGATCTGCTGGTGATAGATGAGGTGAGCATGCTCAGAGCCGATATTCTAGACGCCATTGACAGCCGCCTGAAAAGCGCCAAAGGCAATTATGAGCAAAGTTTTGGCGGGGTGCAGCTTTTATTGGTGGGCGATTTATACCAGTTACCGCCCATTATTAAGCCCCAGGAGTGGGAGGTATTACAAAAATGGTACAACAGTATACATTTTTTCAATGCCCTGGCCCTACAAAAAGCAGGCTTTGTGTATTTAGAATTCGACAAAGTGTTCAGGCAAACCAACGCCACATTTATTGAACTCTTGAATAACCTGCGTGCTAACCGTTGCACCGCTCAGGATATAGCTCTGTTAAATCAGTACTACCAACCCAAGGCAGAGGAGGCAGGTGTAATAAATATTACCACGCACAATCATAAGGCTAAGGCCGAGAATCACCGGCAGCTCAAAGGCCTAAAGGGCAAAAGTCATTTTTACGAAGCCACCGTTCAAGATGAATTTCCCGAAAGCATGTTTCCTCTCCCAGAGCGGTTGGAGTTTAAGGTTGGCGCCCAGGTAATGTTTATAAAAAATGCTTCTGATGGCAGTTACTTTAATGGAAAACTGGCCCGCGTAAAGGCTTTAAAACCGCAGTCTATTTGTGTTGAAACTGATGAAGAAGCAGAATTGTGGGTAGAGTCCTATACTTGGAAAAACATCCGCTACAAGGTTCAGGAACAAAGCCAGGAAGTAGAAGAGGAGGTAATAGGCACCTTTGCTCAGTTCCCATTAAAATTGGCCTGGGCCATAACCGTGCACAAAAGTCAGGGGTTAACCTTTGAGAAAGCCCGGCTTGATTTAGGAGAGGCCTTTGCGCCTGGGCAGGTTTATGTGGCATTGTCTCGTTTACGCTCCTTAGAGGGGCTCCGTCTTAGCTCAAAAGTATCGGCTCAAAGTATTTACAGTGATGCACAAATTACCGGTTTTGTAGAGCAGCATCAACAAGACGAATTGTTGGAGCAGCGCTTACAAGAGGGGCGTCAAATATATGCGCAAACCCTTGTGCAGGAGATTTTCTCCATTGCCGCCTTGTCGAAGCAAATTAGCTACACCCGCCAAAAAATGGCCGGAAAATTAACTTTTAGTGATGATGACCTGAATCATTTTCTGGAGCGCTGGCAAGATCAAATTCAAGGAGAACAAGGCCACCTTAATACCTTTGTAAAGCAGCTGGTGTGGGCTTTGCACCAAGTTGACTATACGCATTTCCAAAATCGGCTTAAAGCCGGATGCAGCTACTACCAAAACTTTTTTGTGCAATGCTACAGCCAACTCATGGTGCAGACGCGCTGGCTTGAACAACTGAAAAAAGTTAAAACTTACCTGGGCTATTTGGAAGAGTTGGAGCAATTAGTAGTTCAGCAACTGAAGGAACTAGCCCAGGCCCAGCCGTTTTTCAAGTCGTTTTTGGCTGAAAAGCCTTTTAAAGGGGAGGCCGAAGTACAAAAGTCTTTAGATGCACTGCGGCTGCAGGCCCAGGAGCTTTGCCAGACCTATTTACATGAGAACCCTAAAGATTTATCAAACACTGGCCGTAAACGCAAAAAAAAGGGCGAAACGTATGAGCAATCCTATGCTTTAATTCATGAGGGATTAAGTCTTTCAGAGATTGCCAAAAAACGAGACCTGGCATTAAGCACTATTGAAAGCCATGCTGCCCGGGGCTTAAGGGAGGGAGAGCTAAAACTCCCAGAGGTTTTAAGCCCGGCCGATCAAAAAAAGTTGGCCGCACTTTTTGAGAAGTATTACCAACCTAAAGAAGGGCTTAAACCCGTTTTTGCCGCTAGCAAAGGCGCTATTTCGTACGGGAAACTCAAAATCTGGGAGGCGCATCTGCAATCCCTAAAGAAAGACTAAGATCTGAGCTTTTGAGAATAATAGTCTTTAATTTTTTGTGGGTCACGGCCTCCGCGCCACATTAAGAAAGCCTTTAAGTTGGCCACATTTACTTTAAAGTAGCCGTTATTTTTATTCTTACGGTCCGTGCTTAAAAACTCTCAGGCTAACCTACGGCTAGATTTTGCTAGGGGCGATGGCACCGTTAAAATCTACGTGGGCTTTGGTGAAGCTTTTTAATGCTTCACTAAAATTTTAGCTGTTTTACGAGTATTCCCATTACTGGCTACCGCCCAATAGATTCCTTCTGGTAATTGAGCCACCTCTATAAGCTCCTGCTCATTTTGCAGCCTTTTCTGCATTACCATTTGCCCACTGGCATTAAATAATTGCAAGGTTTCCAATGGCTCAGCTTTACCAAAATCCTGACTAAGGGTGAAACTTTGACTGGCCGGGTTGGGGTAAATAGTCAGGCGAGTTTCCTTCACTGCGTTTTGCTCAGGTAAGCTCACATCATATTTACGCCCAAAATACAGCGCCAAGCCTCCAGATGCATTGCCCACCACCGCATCAATGTATTGGTCACCATTCAAGTCGGCAAAATCTGGTGAAGTACGGTAACCGTCACTCAATTTGGGATTCTCACGGTTAGCCACCTGAATGGCAGAGGGGGTTAGCTCAATAATGGCGTCTGGCCGCAAGGTTGAGCTGGTTTCATAGGGCATTACGCAGCCATTGGCCGTAATGGTATTAAAACCCGTGATATCGCCCCAGGCGTGACTGTTAAAGCCAGCATCAGTGAGGGCAAGTTTAATATCGTTCCCGGGAAAATTTCCGCGAAAGCAAACTTCTACGGCAATATTGGAGGTGCCATCCCAATAAAATGGTTCTGTAAATTGAATGCGATTCCAGCCGTTGTTTACGGTTATAAACATACTTTGGGCCGCATAGGGCGCTTGAAAACCACTTTCAAAGGTGTTTAAATCTTGCGTGCTTGTATTTTTCAATTTAATGGTAACGCCATTACTCATTTGACGATCGCCCCTATCGGTAACAAAGAATGACATGGCGTTAATGTATCCTGAGGAAAGTCCCTCCTGGGCCAACTCATTGGCTCTAAAAAGCATTTGATTGCGCCCACTGCGTTTACTTATGCCAAAAAGAGTTTGGTTGCTATTGCTGCTGCTTTGCGCCTGGGTGCCTAAAACCGCGTTTAAAGTGGCGGGCAAATTGGCCAAAGTATCTAGCTCATCATATTGCACCACTCCTCTTTCTTTGCTACCTACAAAAAGGGTGGTGCCAAAACTATCGCGTAGAAAAGCCGGGCGGGCATCGCCTCCTATGGCGGTTCGTACGTCTATTGCCCCAAAATAGTCTGACACAAACACAAAATTGGCTTGTGATTTGGTACCGGTGTTTTCAAAGTAATAGATTTTACCCTCCTCATTGCCTACAAAAAGATCCAGGTCATCATCTTCATCAATGTCAAATAGATAAGGCGCGGCATTGGCTCCTACATCGGTTGAGGTGAGGGTAAGGGTTTTACGGCTAAAATTTGGGCTGCTGCTGGAACCAATATTTTCATATTCATGAAAATAACCACTGATGGCGCCTACAATCATATCTANATCCCCNTCATCGTCTAAATCGCCAAAGGCGGGGGTGAGTTCAGTGCCCAGGTTTTCATTGATTATATTGGCAAAATTGGTGTCTTGCAGGGTGAATTCGGGCTGCGTAGCAGTACCGGTATTACGGTAATAATAAAACTGACTGGAAAAATTACCCCGGCTGTAATAACGGCTGGCAATGGCTACTATAAGGTCTGTAAGGCTGTCGCCATCCATATCCACCAAACGAGGGGTTGCGGCCGTGCCCGGATCAATCATATCACCCTGTAAAAAGTTATTCTCCTTAAATACAAAGTTGGGCTGATTGGATGCTCCTGTGTTTTCATAACGCAAAATGCCATTGTGGGTGCTGCTGTTATCAATAGAGCCAGATATTACGTTATTGTAGCTACTAATTAAAAGATCGTCTTTGCCATCCATGGTGGCGTCTGCCAAGTAAGGGGCGGGGAACTCATATTCATCAACGGGCTGGTTTGGCGGGTAAAGAGTGTCTTGTGAAATCAGATCAGCGGTATCATTGGTACCTCCATTTATTAAAGCCGAAACGGTGGTGTAGCTTACGCTGGTTAGCAGCAGGTCTTTCACGTTATCACCATTAAGATCTAAAACAGACATGGCACTACCCGCGTGCATGGTTTTAAAGGTGCTCTTCTTATTGCCGCTGCAAGCATCTAACTCCACACTGCGGTAAATGCCGTATTCCGCAAAATCTCCCCAGCAGGCATCGGTTTGGATAAAATTTAATCCGCAGGGCGCAAAATTTTCATGAAACTCAACCTGAAAGCCATTGCTTTCAAAGCTTAGAAGATCTATGTCGCCATCGCCATCCACATCATCTACCACCGGTAAATCACTGCCTAAGGCTGCGTAAGTGGCATTTCCACCCTGCAGGTAGGTGGTTTGCAATGCCTGGCCGTTGTTAGCTGCAGTGAAACTTAAGGTGCCATTGCTACTTGTATTTTCATACACGTAAATTTCACCTTCCCCCACAAATAAATCAGGTAAGCCATCACAGTTGTAATCGCGAACCAAAAGATAGTCACTGGCAGCTATTTGACTGGGGAAAGCGCTTATATATTCGGGTTTATACCGATACACATCTACCCCGTTTACCGTTTCAACTTCAAAAGGTAAAATGCGCTGACCGGTGCGGTCNTACACCAACAAATCGTCTTTACCGTCAAAATTTAAGTCTAAATTGCCAAAGGTGGGGTAGTTAAGTCCCCCGGCCCAAGGGTTGGTTAGGCTGTCTGTGCCGTGGTACACCTTGGTATTAATGATTCGATCAAATGAATAACGGTTTTGAGCGGTAAGGGTTAAGAAGCCACAGGTTAGGGCCAGTAGGGTAAGCTTAAAGCGCATATAATTTACTTTTTGGTAAAATTAAGGATTGCATCTTTTAAAGACTACAATTACTTAGTTAACGTGCATTGGTATTATAAGGTTGGAATACTATATTTGCCGCCTTGTTTTTAAATCCCAACCGCAGTTTAAATAATGCAAAATAAAGGAGTTATACGATTTTTCGCCATTGTGTTTGCCTTGGCTTGTCTCTATCAGTTGTCATTCACCTTTGTAGCTCAAAGAGTTGAAGACAAAGCAGAAGCCTATGCCAATGGAGAAAGTGAATTACAGCAAAATTACTTAGACTCAGTAGGCGCTGAGCCGGTATACAACATTGGTATTGCTGAATTCACCTACAATGAGGTCAAGCAAAAGGAGATAAACCTAGGTTTAGACCTCAAGGGCGGTATGAATGTGATTTTAGAGGTGTCTGTTAAAGACATCCTAAAAGGTATTTCTAACAATTCAGAAAATGAAATCTTTCAGGCAGCCTTGGCTAAAGCCGATGAATCAGCCACTGAAAACCAAGAGAATTATTTGAATAATTTCTTCAACGCTTTTGAGGAGATTAAAGAAGAGCGCAATAGTTCCATTAAGCTCAGTGATGCCAGTGTTTTTGGCACCAAAGAGATGAATGATCGTTTGGGCTTCAATGCCTCTGATGAAGCGGTAAAAGCCGAGTTAAATGCTCAGGTAAACGCTTCCGTAGAAAATGTATATACGGTTTTACGGGCGCGTATTGATCAATTTGGTGTAGTTCAACCCAACTTACAACGCTTAGGTGAAGGTGGCCGAATTTTAGTAGAGCTTCCGGGCGTAAAAGATCCAGATCGGGTAAAAAAGCTGTTACAATCTACCGCTGAACTGGAGTTTTACGAGTTGTATGATGGCGCTGAGGTTTTAAATTTTTTGGCTCAGGCCAATGAGAAACTACGCGGCATAGTTGACAATCCAAATAAAAATCAGACTACTGATACCGTGGGCGGTGCTGAAGAAGTGATGCCAGACGACCTAGAGTTTGAAAATGTGGAAGACGCTCCTGCGGCTGCGGAAGATACAGCACTTGCTTCAGGTGATTCAACTTTGCTCGAAGATGATTTTGATGTAGACTCGGCCATAGCCAACAGCGATTCTGCAGACTTAGCCAATCGTTTTGATCCTCTATTCCAGATTTTTTATCCGAACTACGACCAGGAAAATAACCGGGCCGGCCGCGGACCTATTGTAGGTTTTGCCGAGGTATCTGATACGGATCAAGTAAATGAATACTTGTCTTACCCGCGTGTGCGGGCCTTGTTGCCTGCCAATATGCGTGGCGCTAAATTCATGTGGCAATCTAAGCCTAATGAAAATGGCATCATGTACCTCTATGCCGGTAAAACAGATCGGGAAGGAAATGCCGCCATGTTTGGCGATGTGGTGAGTGACGCCCGCCAGGATTTTGATGAGCGCAACAATCCTATTGTAAATATGACCATGAATGCGCAAGGTGCCAGCAAATGGCAGCGCATCACCCGTGAAGCCGCGGGTAGTGAAACAACCTCTGAAGACAATCGCGCGGTGGCCATTGTATTGGATGACCTGGTGTACTCTGCACCGGTTGTAGAAGGAGAGATACCTAGTGGCAACACCCGGATTTCTGGAAACTTCACCGTTCAGGAAGCACAGGATTTAGCTAACATTCTAAAGGCCGGTGCCTTACCTGCACCCGCCCGGATTATTCAAGCCGATATTGTAGGGCCTTCTTTAGGAGCAGAAGCTATTCAATCAGGATTATGGTCTTTTGTTATTGCCTTGGGCATTGTAATGATCTACATGATTTTTTACTATAGCGGAGCAGGAGGAGCTTCGGTGTTAGCTTTAGTGGTAAACATGTTTTTCATCTTTGGAGTGTTGGCTTCTTTAGGTGCGGTACTTACCCTTCCGGGCATTGCTGGTATTGTGCTAACTATTGGTATGGCGGTAGATGCTAACGTACTAATTTATGAGCGCATCCGCGAAGAGCTTAATCAAGGCAAAGGCCTTAAACTGGCTATTCAAGATGGTTACCGTAATGCCTACAGCTCCATTATTGATGCTAACGTTACTACCTTCTTAACCGGTATTATTCTCTATGCCTTTGGTACAGGTCCTATCAGAGGCTTTGCCACTACCTTGATCATTGGTATTCTTACTTCGCTTTTTTGCGCCATCTTTATCACACGCTTGGTGTTTGATGCCCGCTTAGGCAAGAAGAAAACGGTTAGCTTCTCCAATAGCATTACCAAGAATGCCTTTAACAACTTTACCATTAGTTTCTTGCAAAAGCGCAAAGTGGCCTATATCATTAGTGGCCTCATTATTTTAACAGGGATAATTTCACTGACTACACGCAGCCTCAATTATGGAGTTGATTTTGTAGGTGGTCGTTCGTACCAGATTCGATTTGATCAGCCGGTAAACTCAGCTGAGATTCAAACTACCTTGGGAGACTTTTTTGTGAATGAAGATGGAACCAAAGTATACCCAGAAGTAAAAACTATTGGAGAGCCTAGTCAGGTGATTATTACCACTAAATATAAAATCGGGGAAACCGGTGTAGAGGTAGAGGACGAAATTAAAAGCAAGCTCTTTGAAGGCGTGAGCCGCTTTTATGAATCTACACCTGACCGAGAGGTATTCTTCTCAGAAGCGACCGGTGACGGAGATATTGGTATAGTAGCCGAAAGGCAAGTAGGGCCAACTATAGCCGATGATATTAGAACTTCGGCCATTTGGTCGGTGTTGTTTTCACTCATAGTAATCTTCCTGTACATTTACGTTCGCTTTAATAATAAGTGGCAGTTTAGTTTAGGTGCAGTGGCAGCAGCATTCCATGATGTGTTGATTGTAATTTCCATCTTCTCTATGCTTTATGGATTCTTGCCATTTTCACTGGAGATAGATCAGGCTTTTATTGCGGCTATTTTGACCGTTATTGGTTACTCACTCAACGATACGGTGGTAGTCTTTGACCGTATTAGGGAATATTTAAATAACCATAGTAAGAGTAAACCCATGCTAGAAGTGGTGAACTCAGCACTTAACAGTACCCTTAGCCGTACCGTTAACACCTCATTAACCACCTTTTTTGTACTCCTCATTATCTTTATTTTTGGGGGAGAAGTAATCAGAGGCTTTATGTTTGCCTTACTTATTGGGGTAGTTGTGGGTACTTATTCCTCGCTATTTATTGCAGCCCCTATAATGGTAGACACGCTTAAAAAGGAAAATAAAAAGTAGAACTTACTTCCATTAAATTTAAATGAACCCTGTTTGTGTAAGGCAAGCAGGGTTTTTTCATTTAATTTTGTAGTGAATTTTAGAAGCAGTTGTGCATGTTTGGCATTAGTGGTGGCGAAATAGTAGTGATTCTTATGTTGGTGGTAATGCTCTTTGGCGCCAATAAAATCCCTGAATTGGCTCGCTCTTTTGGTAAAGGTATGCGTGATATTCGCAATGCAGCCAATGATATAAAGCAAGAAATATCTACTTCTGCCGATGATGACTCCCTCAAGAAATTTAAAGAGAAGGTAGAAAAAGAGAAAAAAGAGATAGAGGAAGTTACCGGTTCTATCAAGCGCAACTTAGATTTATAGGCTTGCGGTGAGTTACGTATACATTTTAGTAGGCATTGTTCTTTTGGTGTTGGGGGGAGACTGGCTGGTCAAAGCTTCTATTGACATTGCACTAAGGGCTAAAATATCATTAATGGTGGTGGGCCTTACCGTGGTCTCTTTTGCCACTTCGGCCCCCGAGCTTTTGGTAAGTTTAAATGCGGCACTAGCCAATCACGTAGACATTTCTTTTGGTAATGTAGTGGGCAGTAACCTGGCTAATATTGGTCTCATCCTTGGCCTTACCGCCCTGTTATTTCCACTTAAAGTGGGAATAAAAGCCATACGTGTTGATTACTGGATTTTACTTTCTGTAACGCTGCTTTTGTTTTTACTGCTCTTAGATGGTCAGTTAGGGTTTTGGGATGCACTACTTCTTTTTGCCGGGCTAGTGGCTTACAACATCTTGCAAATTAGAAGTTCCAGAAGAAGTCACGTGCCAGATGACTTAGAGGGCGCTAAACTTATGAAACTAGGATGGATGCTCTTCTATTTAATTGGAGGGGTGGCCGGGCTTCGCTACGGAGCCCAATTTTTAGTAGAAGGTTCGGTTGAAGTGGCTTCCGCCTGGGGCGTTAGTGATCGGGTAATTGGAGTAAGTATTGTATCAGTGGGTACCAGCTTGCCGGAGTTAGCTGCATCTCTGGTGGCAGCTTTTAAAGGAGAACAGGATATTTCACTGGGCAATTTGATAGGCTCTAATGTGTTTAACATTTTAGCGGTTTTAGGCATAACCGGTTTGGTGATAGAACTACCCGTAGAAAGTACAGATTTGCTCACCTATGACTTTCCTTGGCTTCTGGTGATAACCTTAGTACTCTTGCCTTTTATTCGTTGGCTAGGTCATGGGGTTATTTCGCGTTGGCAGGGTTTGGTTCTTTTAATTCTTTACGCCCTGTATTTAATAGGGGTTTTCCTGAAATAAATCGCCTATTGAGGTAAATTGCGGCTAAATTTAGGGGGGGTTGATAAAAATTAACACACAAATGAAGAGAGACCCCTTTAAAATGATTTAATTTGTCTAAAAATTAATCAAATGCCCATTACAAGATTTGCCGCACTACAAGAAGCAGGCAGCCGTAAGCCTGTTCAAAGGCCCGAAACGCTTAAAAGAGTCTCAGAAATTTACGGTGAATACACTTTCAATCGTGCTTCCATGCGTGATTTCATGACCGAAGAAGCCTTTAAAAGTGTAATTAGTGCTATTGAGAAAGGCACTAAAATAGATCGCTCCATGGCTGACCAAGTGGCCTCTTCCATGAAGTCTTGGGCCATTAGCAAAGGCGCCACCCACTACACACACTGGTTTCAACCCTTAACCGGAGCTACAGCCGAAAAGCACGACTCTTTCTTTGAACCTACCTCAGACGGAGGCGCTATTGAAAAATTCACCGGCTCTTTGTTAGTACAGCAAGAACCAGATGCCTCAAGTTTCCCTAATGGAGGTATTAGAAATACTTTTGAGGCACGCGGTTACACGGCATGGGACCCTACCAGCCCGGCATTTATTATGGATCGTACGCTTTGCATACCCACAATTTTTGTTTCATACACCGGTGAAGCCTTAGACAATAAAACCCCTTTGCTTCGGGCACTTCAATCAGTAGATCAGGCGGCCACTGCCGTAGCTCAATACTTTGATAAAAATGTTAAGAAGGTAACCGCTACTCTGGGCTGGGAGCAAGAGTACTTTTTGGTAGATCGCGCTCTGTACAATGCGCGCCCAGATTTAATGATGACCGGGCGTACGCTTTTAGGGCATGATCCGGCTAAAGGACAACAGCTGGATGACCATTATTTTGGCGCCATCCCGCAAAGGGCACGTGAATTTATGCATGACCTGGAGCAGGAGTCGTATCGCTTGGGTATTCCGGTGAAAACCCGTCACAATGAGGTGGCTCCCAGTCAGTTTGAGTTAGCGCCTATTTTTGAGGAAGCCAACATCTCGGTTGATCACAACTCATTAATTATGGACGTGATGGACCGGGTAGCTTTAAAACATGACTTTAAAGTTTTGCTGCATGAAAAACCTTACGCCAAAGTTAATGGTAGCGGTAAGCACAATAACTGGTCTTTGGCTACAGACACTGGGGTAAATCTTTTAAGCCCTAGCAAGACGCCCAAGGAGAATCTTCGGTTTTTAACCTTTTTCATCAACACCATTAAAGCTGTACATGATAATGCTGATTTGTTGCGTTCGGTTATTGCTTCCGCAGGAAATGATCACCGCCTGGGAGCAAACGAGGCACCACCCGCCATTATATCGGTTTTTATTGGTAGCCAACTAACCGCCACCTTAGATGAACTGGAAAAACTGGAGAAAGGAAAATTAACGCCTGAGCAGAAAACCGACATCAAACTGAATGTGGTAGGAAAAATTCCGGATGTATTACTTGATAATACAGATCGAAACCGTACCTCACCCTTTGCCTTTACCGGAAACAAGTTTGAGTTTAGAGCAGTAGGAAGTCAGGCTAACTGCGCGCAGCCTATGGCGGTGTTAAATACCATTATGGCCAATCAGCTTAGAAGCTTTAAAAAGGAGGTAGATGCGCATATTAAAGAGGGCATGAAAAAAGATGATGCCATTTTTAATGTTTTAAGAGATTACATCTCGGCCAGTAAGGGCATTCGCTTTGAAGGCGATGGTTACGGTGATGAGTGGGTAAAAGAGGCGGAAAAGAGAGGTCTAAGCAATGTGAAAACCACTCCTCATGCTTTGGATTTTTATGTGAATGATAAGGCCAAAGAGCAATTTACGGAAGCCCGCGTAATGAACGAAGTTGAAATTGCTGCCCGCCACGAAATTATGCTGGAAGAGTACGCTAAAAAGATTCAGATTGAATCCAGGGTTTTAGGTGATATGGCCGGGAACCACATTGTTCCTACGGCTATAGCTTATCAAAATAAACTCATACAGAATGTGAAGGGCTTAAAGGCCGTCCTTTCAGATCAGGTATACAACAAAGTGGCCAAGGATCAATTGCAAATGATTGAGCAAATCAGTGGCTACATCAGCACCATTATTTCTGAAAAAGAAAAAATGATTGAGGCGCGTAAGGAGTGCAACAAAATTGAAGATACGCGGGAACTGGCTATTGCTTACTGCGATAAAATTATCCCCTTCTTTGATAAAATCCGTTATGCTTGTGATAAGCTGGAGCTTTTGGTAGACGATGAATTATGGCCTTTACCCAAATACCGCGAAATGCTTTTTATGGGCAGCTAATACACTAAAAATAAGCTAAGGTCCTCAGCAAGAGGGCCTTTTTTTATGCGGTTTTGCCCCATTACCTTTTTTTAAATATTTGATTAATTTAGCGCAATACGTTATAACTGTGCACCTATTATGAGATACCCTCAGCTAGGATTGATTTTAATCCTTCTTGTTATTTCCTTATCAACCTTTAGTTATGCGCAAACTGCAACTGACGGTGAAGAAAAAGATCCCGTTAAAAAAGAGGTGAAAAAAGCCAATGAAGCTTATGAAGCTGAACAATATAATTTGGCCATTGAGCTNTTAAAAGATGCTTACAGCGAAGTGCGCGGCAGACANCCCAAAGCCGAGATCCTGTTTAAAACGGCCGAGTGCTATCGAAATATTAACGAGTATAAAGATGCTGAGCGTTACTATGAGCGTGCTCAAAAAGTGGGTTATGATGATAATAAAGTAATCCTCCTTAGAGGAGATATGCTCAAGGCTCAGGGCGAGTACGAGGAAGCTATTGAAGTATACCAAGAGTTTAAGAAAGAAGAGCCTGAATCGGCTGAGGCGGACCAAGCCATTGAAATGGCCCGTAAAGCCATTGAATGGAAAAATACACCCAGTCAATACCAGGTAGACCCCATGGAAGACATCAACTCCAAAAGTTTGGATATGTCCGTAACCTACGGTGGTGATCGCAGAGACAATAACACGATCATTTTTGTGTCTTCGCGCGAAGAATCAGAGGGAAACAAAGAAGACGGCTGGTTAGGACAGTCTTTCATGGACTTATACACATCTACCGCGGAGCGTAAGGTAAGACGCAGACGAAGAGGAAATGATGACGATGAACCCTTGAGTTATGCGGATATGAAGTGGTCAACTCCAGTGCCGCTGGATGAGGAGGGGGTTTTAAATACCGATGTGCATGAGGGTACCGCCACCTTTGACAGCCGTAAAAAAGAGTTATATTTCACAAAGTGCATCAGCGAAAAAAATGAAAAACTGGGTTGCGGTATTTACGTAACGGAAGAAGTGGGCCGCAGTTGGAAGGAACCGGAGCAGGTGATTATTGGCACCGATACCACGGCCAACGTGGGTCATCCCGCACTTTCGCCTGATGACAAATACCTTTACTTTGTTTCTGACGATTACAATACTAAGGGGAAGCATGATATTTTTCTGACTACTTATAATCGCAGGGAGAAACGTTGGGCTGAGCCCACCAATTTAGGCTCTAAAGTGAACACTACTGGTCGAGAGTATTACCCAGTTGTGCACGGAGACGGTTTCCTTTATTTCTCATCAGACGGCCACCCGGGCATGGGCGGTTTGGATGTGTTTCGCGTAAAGCTAGGCGAAGATGGCATGCCTAAAGGCGATGTAGAAAACCTCAAGTACCCGATAAATACCAATTTTGATGATTTCCATTTGGTTTGGAAGCCGGGCGAAGACACCGAGAAAGGGTTCTTAAGCAGCAACCGCGATGGCAAAGGATTGGACGATAACATTTACGCAGTTTACCGCACACCTTTAATTTTCAATTTAGAAGGCGTAGTAACCAGCACTAAAACGGGTGCACCCATTCCTCAGGCAGAAGTAACGCTTGATGGAGCAGAAGGCGAGAGTTATACAGTAACCGCAGATGAAGATGGTTATTACATTTTTGATGGCACCAAGGTGCAAAAAGGAAACTCTTACAAGCTTACTTTTTCTAAAAAGAAATTTTTATCGGGTACCGGTGATATTTCAACCGTAGGGCATGAATTGGCCAGTTTTGAATACGTGCCTTCCGCCAAGTATTTTATCAAGCGCTTAAAGCTTAATAAGGCATTGGACCCCATAGAAGAGCCTATTGTATTGCCTAATGTATTTTTTGATTTAGGTAAAGCATTTTTAAGGCCTGAAAGTAAAGCGGCTTTAGATTCGGTAGTGATGATTTTAAATAATAACCCTACCATTACCATTGCCTTGCGTTCACATACAGACTACCGTAGTAGTGATGCTTTTAACAATAAACTGTCTCAACGCAGGGCAGATTCTTCAGTGGCTTACTTAATTGAGAAAGGTATCAATCCTAAACGATTAGAAGCGCAGGGTATGGGAGAAAGAGAGCCTTTTACCATTCCTGAAGGCTATGACGGTTACGGTGCTCCACAAATGAAGGAACAAGTGGGTAAAACCTTAAGTGAGCGTTATATCAAAACGCTTTCACCCGAACAACAGGAAATTGCGAACCAAATTAACCGGAGAACAGATTTTAAAGTGGCCAGTGATGACTTTGTACCGGAAGGAGGCCTGGATGAACCCGAAGCGGTTGATGCACGCGATATTCTTGAGCAAAAACGCAATGAGAAGCCCGAAGCCGGAGAAATTTACGTGCTAAAGCAAAGAGAAAGCTTTGGGACCGTAGCGCGTAAATTTAACTTAAACATCAGGGAGCTTAAGACGCTAAATGGCGGTTTAAGAGGGGTTAGACCTTTTGAAGGCTTACAATTGAAAGTAGAAAAAGATGGCAATTATGAGGAGTGGGATGCCACCCATTACCAAATCAAACGCAGAGGCATGGATTGGAAAGATGTGGCCAAAGCGCTTGATATGGATGATGATGACTTGGAAGAATTAAATCCTGAGATTGACAAAGACATGCTACAGCCTGGATTTTGGGTACGTACTAAAAAGTAGCGTTACTAAATATATACAAGCGCCCTGCAGTGTAAACTGCGGGGCGCTTTTTATTTTTGCACCATGAAAAACACTTCCTCCAAATATGCCCAACGGGGTGTATCTGCCCAAAAAGAAGATGTGCATGCCGCCATCAAAAAACTGGATAAAGGCTTGTATCCCAAAGCCTTTTGTAAAATAATTCCAGACTACCTCACCGGTAGTGAGGATCATTGTGTGGTCATGCATGCCGATGGGGCCGGTACCAAGAGTTCTTTGGCTTACATGTACTGGAAAGAAACGGGCGATTTAAGTGTTTGGAAGGGCATTGCCCAAGACGCCTTGGTGATGAACCTGGATGACCTGATTTGCGTGGGTGCCACAGAAAGTCCCATTCTTTTGAGTAGCACCATTGGGCGCAATAAAAGTTGCATACCCGGTGAGGTAATTTCAGCGATAATTGAAGGAACCCAAGAGCTCATAGAGGAGTGGCAGACCCTGGGCATTGACATGGTGCATACGGGCGGTGAAACGGCAGACGTTGGCGACCTCGTACGCACCCTAATTGTAGATAGCACCGTAACCACGCGCATGAAGCGTAGCGATGTTATTGATAACGCCAACATTGCCCCTGGACAAGTGATTGTAGGCTTGGCTTCTGACGGACAGGCCAATTATGAAGATACCTACAATGGCGGCATGGGCAGCAATGGTTTAACCTCGGCCCGGCATGATGTTTTTCACAAGGCTTTGGCCGAAAAGTATCCTGAGTCTTTTGACCCGGCTATAGACCATAGCTTGGTGTACACGGGCAAACACAGCTTGACTGAGGCCATAGCGGGTAGTCCCTTAGATGCAGGTAAGTTGGTACTATCACCCACACGCACCTACGCCCCAGTGGTGAAGGAAATGCTGGCTAAGCACCGGCCCGCCATTAAAGGAATTGTGCATTGCAGTGGGGGAGCGCAAACTAAAGTGTTGCACTTTACCGAGCGGCACCACATTATTAAAGACAATCTTTTTAAAACGCCAGTACTTTTTGAGACCATCCAGGCTTCCTCTGGAACCGATTGGAAAGAAATGTATCAGGTTTTTAACATGGGGCATCGTTTGGAATTGTACACCGATGCCAAAACCGCAGAGGACCTTATCGGCCTAAGCCAAAAATTTGGAATTAACGCACAGGTAGTAGGCCGGGTAGAAGAAAGTGCCACCAAAAAACTTACCCTGCAAACACCCTACGGAACCTTTAGCTACACTTAGTTATGGAAAATATGCAAGAAAAGCTTGATCAAATCAAACAGCGATTTGATGAAGTGAATGATTTAATTATTCAGCCTGATATTATTCAGGACCAAAAACGCTACATAAAACTCAATAAAGAATACAAAGACCTAAAAGAGATCGTGGAGCTTCGGGAGCAGTTTATGGAGCTTAACAATCGCTTGAAGGAGGCCAAAGACCTAAGCCAAAATGCAGAGGATGAAGAAATGCGTGAGATGGCCAAAATGGAGTTTGAAGAAGTAGAGCCAGCCCTGGAAAAACTGGAAGAAACCATTCGCTTTGAGCTGATACCCAAAGACCCGGAAGATGAAAAGAATGCTGTTTTGGAAATTAGAGCAGGAACCGGAGGTGATGAGGCTTCTATTTTTGCCGGTGATTTAGCCAAAATGTATACCCGCTATTGCGAGGGCAAAGGCTGGAAAATTGAGGTGGTAGACTACAGTGAAGGCACCATGGGGGGCTACAAGGAAATTGTAATGGAGGTAAGTGGTGAAGATGTGTACGGTACCTTAAAATTTGAGAGCGGTGTGCATCGCGTTCAACGGGTACCGCAAACCGAAACCCAAGGTAGAGTGCACACCAGTGCCGCCACCGTAGCGGTCTTACCCGAGGCCGAAGATGTGGACGTGGAGCTGAACCCAGCCGATGTGGAGATGCAAACTTCACGCTCTGGTGGAGCAGGCGGGCAGAATGTGAACAAGGTAGAGACCAAGGTGCAGCTTACCCACAAGCCTACGGGAATAGTGGTGGTTTGTCAAATTGAACGGTCACAGTTGGCTAACCGTGAGCGAGCCATGCAAATGCTGCGTACCAAGCTTTATGAGCAGGAGCTGGCCAAGCACAATGAGTCCATTAGCTCCAAAAGGAAGTCCATGGTTTCCACCGGAGACCGTTCGGCTAAAATCAGAACGTACAATTATCCGCAAGGACGGGTAACGGACCACCGCATTAATTTAACCGTGCACAACTTAACGGATGTGGTGAATGGCGATATCCAAAAATTTATTGATGAGCTCATGCTGGCTGAAAATGCTGAACGCATGCGCGAAGGAGCCGAACAATGAAAAGAGCAGAATTAGAAGCCCAAATTGAAAGAAAGCAGTCGGTTTTATGCGTGGGACTAGACACCGACATAGAACGGATACCCCAGCATTTGCTGCAGCATGAAGATCCCATTTTTGAGTTTAACAAAGCGATTATTGACGCCACCCACCAGTTTGCGGTGGCCTACAAGCCCAACCTGGCCTTTTACGAGGCGCATGGTGTAGAGGGCTGGCAAAGCTTAAGCAAAACCATTGCGTATCTCAATGAAAACTATCCCGGGCTTTTTACCATTGCCGATGCCAAACGAGGCGATATTGGCAATACCAGTAAGCGCTACGCAGAGGCTTTCTTCAATCAACTGAACTTTGACTCAATCACCGTGGCCCCCTACATGGGCATTGACTCGGTGCAGCCCTTTTTAGCATTTAAAAATAAATGGGCCATAGTTTTAGGCCTTACGTCCAATGAAGGAGCCCTGAATTTCCAGTTTTCAAAGTTAAACCGCCAGGCCGGTGAAAATTTCAACTACCTCTTTGAAAAGGTTTTGAAGGATGCCAGCGAGTGGGGCCACGCTGAACAAATCATGTTTGTAGTAGGGGCCACCAAGGCAGAATACATGCAGCGTGTACGTAAGTTTATTCCCAATCACTTTCTATTGGTACCCGGGGTAGGCGCTCAAGGCGGAAGTTTGCAGGAGGTACTAAAATATGGTCAGGCTAAAGAAAGCATTGGACTTTTAGTCAACTCTTCAAGAGGCATTATTTATAAAGACCCTTCAGAGGCTTTTGCCGAAGCAGCCGCACAGGAGGCTCAAAAATTGCAGCAAGAGATGAAAGGCCTGCTTTTCTCCTAGAGTGGGGTGTGGCGGCTAGCCTCGCACTTTGTCCAGAATTTCATTTAGGGTTTCGGCCTCCTCTGGGCTGAGGTTAGCGAGGTGGTTGTCAATGGCTTTTTCTTCTTTATCAATCAGGCCTAGTAGGTCAAGGCCTTCATCAGTGATGAGTACATCTACCAATCTTTTATCATGGCTACAAGGTTGCTTTTCTACCCATTTTTTAAGAACCAAGCGGTCTACTATGCGAGATGAATCACTCATTTTATCCAGCATTCTTTCGCGTATTTGCAGCGTGCTTAAGGGCTCAGGGTAACTGCCTCTTAAAATACGGAGTACGTTGTACTGTTGCGGGGTAAGATTATAAGCTTTTAAAAAGCTCTTGATTTTTTGCTCTAACCAGCCATTGGTGTAGATAATATTAATAACCGCCTTTTGGTAGTTATTTCTAAAGCTGGTTTGTTTTATATCCTCTTGTAATCCCATTTTTGATTCTAAATACTATCTTAAGGCTTAGTAAGGCAATTAACCCTTGCAAAACTAATTGTTTAAACATTAACCTAATGACTGAAGATTTTCTGCACTACTTATGGCGCCATCAGCATTTTACAACGCATAGCCTCCAACTGAGAGATGGCCGGCAATTACAAGTAAAGCACCCGGGCTACACCAACCCCAATGCGGGACCTGATTTCTCCAATGCCCGCCTAAAAATAGAAGATCAAGAATGGGCAGGCCAGGTAGAAATTCACATTCAATCAGGCGATTGGTATAAACATCAGCATCAGAATGACCCCGCTTACCAATCGGTGATTCTTCACGTGGTGTATGAGTACACCCAGGCCGTTTACTATCAGGGTAACCAAGAGATACCCACCCTGGAGTTAAAGGGTATAATAGATGAGTATTTATATTGGCGCTATGAGCAAATGGTGCAAACATCTTTATCCATTCCCTGCGCAGGAAATGTGAAAGAAATTGATGGCTTNCTGAAACTAAGTATGCANGAACGCGCCTTAATTGAGCGCTTGGAAAAAAAGAAAAATACCATCCTTACATTAGTAGAGCATAATCAAGGTGATTGGTACCTTACCTACTACCAGTGGTTTAGCCGTGCATTTGGACTAAAAGTAAATGCAGAGCCCATGCTCATGCTAGCGCGTCAGTTAAGCCCGCAAATAGTGTTAAGGCTTAACAGTCTGCTGCAAACAGAGGCCTTGTTTTTGGGCATGGCTGGCTTTTTAGAAACGGCCAGAGATGACTATTCAAATACCTTGAAGCAAGAATTCACCCACTTAAAAAATAAATACAATTTACATCCACTGGCCTCGCATATTTGGAAATACGCCCGCCTGAGACCGCCCGCTTTTCCAGAGTTTAGAATTGCCTTATTGGCCGCATTTTGGTTTAAGAATCAGCAACCACTAGACTTTAAGTTGCTCTTTAAAACATTGGACAGCGGTCCTTCACTTTTCGCTGCAGAAGCCTCCAACTATTGGAAAACACACTATCGTTTGGGTAAAACCAGTGCCAGACCACACGCGGCCAAATTAGGACAAACTACCGTAAATACCCTGCTTATCAACGTGGCTGCGCCATTTAGATTTGCCTACGGTAAAGCCATTGGTGATGCACAAGCAGCCGATGGGACTTTTGAGCTCTTACATCAAATTGTGCCAGAGCAGAATAAGATCACGCAGCTTTACCAAAAATTGGGCTTTGAAAATAAAGACGCTGTCCACTCGCAGGGCCTCATTGCCTTGCATGAATATTATTGCAAACCCAAGGCTTGTTTAAAATGTAGTTTGGGTATTAAAATTTTAAAGTCAACTTTGTAGCTGTTAATTTAGGTCTTTTGGCCTAGCTTTTCGCGCCAAAAAAGGAGACTCTTAGGTCAAAGCCCATTAACGGCTTTTAGTTAGTATTAATTAGGCTAACTTAGATCTATAATAAACCAAATAAAATGGAAAGACTAAGAAACTATTTAGAGCATCGCGGTTTTGAGGTGTGCAGCCGCTCTGGAGAGCGCATGGGCATTGCCCCGGGAGTAGTTCGTAAGTATTTCATTTACATTTCATTTTTAACCTTTGGTTCCCCGGTGCTGATTTATTTTTTTGCGGCTTTTTGGCTCAGTATTAAAGATCATATGAATAGCCGTAAACGCTCGGTGTTAGATATTTAAGCCGCTTGGAAAATATTTCCATAACTCTTAGAAAGCTCTACGTAGCTTTAATTGCCTTAGGTGTAATCCTCGCTTTTGGAGTGGCGGGTTATATGTTTTTTGAAAGCTACAGCTTGCTCGAAGCCTTTTATATGACGGTAATCACCTTAAGCACCGTGGGCTATGGCGAGGTAAGGCCGCTCTCAGAATCGGGGCAATTGTTTACCGCTTTCCTTATCATAAGCAGTTTTGGTATTTTCGCCTACGGTTTTTCGCTGTTGGCGCAATCTGTATTTTCAGGAGAGTTAGGCCGCTACTTAAAAAACCGCAAATTGGAGAAAAAACTCAACAACTTAGAAAATCACGCCATCATTTGTGGCTTTGGCCGAAACGGTCGCAGAGCCATGGAGCGTCTTCAAGCTTATGGCCTGGATGTGGTAGTGATTGAAAACAAACAAGCCACCATTGAAAAATACCTCAAGGGCGAAGACTTTTTATACGTAAGCGGTGATGCCACTACTGATGAGGTTTTAGAACAGGCCGGTGTGCATCGGGCGAAAGCCCTAATTACCACCCTTAGCAAAGATGCTGATAATCTTTTTGTGGTGATTACCGCACGGGCAGTCAATTCAAAAATCCGTTTAGTGAGCCGGGCTTCTAACCACAGCACTGAGAAAAAACTACGGTCGGCTGGTGCAGATGCAGTAGTGATGCCCGAGGCAGTAGGAGGAGCGCACATGGCATCGCTGGTAAAGAGCCTGGACATTGTAGAATTTTTAAGCCACATATCAGTAGAAGGCAGCTCAGAAACCAACTTGGAAGAGGTTCAAATTAGTGATTTTAGTGACAGCGCAGAGGCCCTTACTTTGAATGACTTGAACATACGCGAAAAGACGGGCTGTACCGTTATAGGCCTCAAAAATCCCGATGGCAAGTACCTGATTAATCCCGGGGGGCAACACAAACTTCAGCCCCAGTCTCAACTCTTTGTTTTAGGCAATACCGGGCAAATCAAAAAATTGAACGCACATCTCAAAAACCATAAAAAAGACTTTACTACATGAAAATTTTGGTCACCGGCTCTAACGGTCTTTTAGGGCAAAAACTGGTTCATAAGCTTAAAGCTGATGAAGCCGTAGAATTAATTGCCACCGCCAGAGGCCACAACAGATTGCAGGATCACACGGGCTACACCTACGCCTCTTTAGATATTACCCAAGAACAAGAGGTGAAAAAGGTACTGGCTGAATATGCACCTGAGGTTGTTATAAACACTGCAGCTATGACCAATGTAGATGCCTGTGAAAGCGACAAGGAGGGCTGCGACAAATTGAATATTGATGCGGTACGGTTTTTAGTGCAGGCTTGCCAGGCGAACAACATTCACTTGGTGCACCTTAGCACAGACTTTATTTTTGATGGCGAAAACGGCCCCTACAAAGAGGAAAACGAGGCCAAGCCACTCAGCTACTACGGAGAAAGCAAACTCAAAGGCGAGCAAATCATCCGCGAAAGCGATATTTCATTTGCCATTTTACGTACGGTGTTAGTATACGGAGTAGCCGAAGCGATGAGCCGCAGCAATATTGTTCTTTGGGCCAAAGGAGCACTGGAAAAAGAGCAAAAAATTAATGTGGTAGATGATCAGTTTAGGTCTCCAACCCTGGCTGAAGACCTGGCCGATGGCTGCATTTTGGCCGCCAAGCAAAAGGCGCAGGGCATTTACAATATTTCGGGAAAAGACTTTATGAGTATTATAGAGTTGGTTTGGGCCGTAGCCGATTTTTGGGATTTAGATAAAAGTCTAATTTCAGCGGTTAGCTCCAATACTTTAAGTCAGCCTGCTAAACGCCCGCCTAAAACCGGTTTTATAATTGCCAAAGCCCAGAAAGAATTAGGATACCAGCCGCACAGCTTTAAAGAAGGTTTGGCACTGGTAGATAAACAGTTACGGGTACAATAGGCTAGTTGGCCAAAGCCTTTACATTTTTTTCATCTAAGGCTTTTGCCTCCCAAAAAATGCTGTATATTTGCCGACCAATTTTGAGAGACAGCATACCGCTTAAAAATAACGCATTATGAAACGTACGTATCAGCCTTCAAAACGCAAAAGAAAGAACAAGCACGGTTTCCGTGAGAGAATGGCTAGCGCTAACGGCCGTAAAGTATTGGCTTCACGCAGAGCCAAGGGCCGCAAAAAATTAAGCGTTTCCAGCGAAGGCACTCACAAAGCCTAAAAATGCTTTTATCCATAGTATAATATTTCCAAGGTGTTGCCGCAGGCAGCACCTTTTTTTTGCCCAATTGTTTTATTTTGTAAACCAGCAGCGCACGCCTTGTGCCCAACTTTAAGCACCCATTATGCCCAAAGATAATTCCATCCAGCACATTTTAATTATTGGCAGTGGCCCTATTGTAATTGGTCAGGCCTGTGAATTTGATTATTCGGGTTCGCAAGCGGCTCGCTCTCTGCGGGAAGAAGGTATTGAGGTTTCACTCATCAACAGCAATCCGGCTACCATTATGACGGATAAAGTGGTTGCCGATCACGTGTACCTGAAACCTCTGGAAGTGGCCTCGCTTGAAGAAATTTTAAAAGAGCAAAACATAGACGCGGTGTTACCCACCATGGGCGGCCAAACGGCTTTAAACCTTTGTATTGAAGCCGATAAAGATGGCCTTTGGGAAGAATACGGTGTGCGCATTATTGGAGTAGACATTGATGCAATTAACATCACTGAAAACCGCGAAGAATTTAAGCAGCTCATGGGGCGTATAAACGTACCTGTGGCTCCGGCCGAGACCGCAACCTCTTATTTGAAAGGAAAGGAAATAGCCCAGAAATTTGGCTTCCCCCTTTGCATCAGGCCATCTTTTACCCTGGGTGGTAGCGGAGCTACTTTTGTGTTTACAGCCGAGGAGTTTGACGCTTCGCTTTCCCGTGGTTTGGAAGCATCGCCTATTCATGAGGTGTTGATAGACAAGGCTTTACTAGGGTGGAAGGAGTACGAGCTAGAACTTTTACGGGATGCCAATGACAATGTGATTATCATTTGCTCTATTGAGAATATGGATCCCATGGGTATTCACACCGGAGACTCCATTACGGTGGCCCCGGCCATGACCCTTTCAGATACGGCCTACCAAAAAATGCGTGACATGGCCATTCACATGATGCGTTCTATTGGGAATTTTGCCGGAGGTTGCAATGTGCAGTTTGCGGTAAGCCCCGATGAGAATGAAGACATCATTGCCATTGAGATTAACCCTCGGGTATCGCGCTCTTCGGCTTTAGCCTCCAAAGCTACCGGGTACCCCATTGCTAAAATTGCCGCTAAGCTGGCCATTGGCTACCATCTCACCGAGTTAGACAATCAAATCACTAAATCTACTTCAGCTTATTTTGAGCCTACCCTGGATTACGTGATTGTAAAAATACCGCGCTGGAATTTTGACAAATTTGAAGGCGCAGATCGCAGACTAGGGCTGCAAATGAAATCGGTAGGTGAGGTTATGGGCATTGGCCGTTCGTTTCANGAGGCNCTGCACAAAGCCGCCCAAAGTCTGGAGGTAAAACGTAATGGCTTGGGAGCCGATGGTAAAGGTGAAACCGATCAAAATCTGGTGCTGGAATCATTGGAAAAAGCCAGCTGGAATCGGGTTTTCATGATTTATGACGCCATGCAGTTGGGCATACCCTTGAGGCGTATTCATGAGATCACCAAAATAGATATGTGGTTTTTGCATCAGATTCAGGAGCTGGTGCAAATTCAATCTGAAATTGAAAAGCACACCTTAGAAAGCCTGCCGGCCGAATTAATGCGAGAGGCCAAAATGAAAGGTTTTGCAGATCGGCAAATAGCCCACATGCTTGGGCGGCTGGAAAGCGAGGTGCACACCAAGCGCACCGAGCAAGGTATACAGCGGGTGTGGAAATTAGTAGATACCTGCGCGGCTGAGTTTGAGGCAATTACTCCTTATTTCTACTCCACCTTTGAAGAGCCCGTGCAACTACCCAATGGTGAAACTTTTGCTGAAAACGAAAGTGAGCGCAGTGATAAAAAGAAGATCATTGTTTTAGGTAGTGGTCCTAACCGTATTGGGCAGGGCATAGAGTTCGACTACTGCTGCGTGCACGGGGTGTTAGCCGCTAAAGAATGTGGCTATGAAACCATCATGATTAACTGTAATCCTGAAACGGTTTCCACCGATTTTGACACAGCCGATAAACTCTATTTTGAACCGGTTTTTTGGGAGCATATTTACGACATCATCCTCCATGAAAAACCCGATGGCGTAATTGTTCAACTGGGCGGCCAAACAGCCTTGAAACTAGCGGAAAAATTAGACCGTTACAATATTCCCATTGTAGGCACCAGCTACAAAGCGCTGGATTTAGCGGAAGACCGAGGCCGCTTTAGTGAGCTGCTGCGTGAGAATAATGTTCCCTTTCCAGAGTTTGGCGTAATTACCAATGCCGATGAGGCGCGAGAACTAGCGGAAAAACTAGGCTTCCCCATTTTGGTAAGACCTTCTTACGTATTGGGTGGCCAGGGCATGAAAATCGTCATTAACCAAGACGAATTGGAGCACCATGTGGTAAACCTCTTCAAGAGTATTCCGGGTAACCGTGTACTTTTAGACCATTACCTGGAAGGCGCCATAGAGGCTGAAGCCGATGCCATTTGTGATGGCGAAGATGTGTACATCATGGGTATTATGGAGCACGTAGAGCCTTGTGGAATTCACTCGGGTGATAGCAATGCCACCTTACCGCCTTTTAATTTGGGTGATTTAGTGATTCAGCAAATCGAGGACCACACGCGCACTATTGCTTTGGCACTGCAGACCAAAGGCTTAATTAACATTCAGTTTGCGGTTAAAGATGACAAGGTTTACATTATTGAAGCGAACCCAAGGGCTTCTCGTACCGTGCCTTTTATTGCTAAGGCCTATGATGAGCCTTACGTAAACTTTGCCACCAAGGTGATGTTGGGTGAAAAGAAAGTGAAAGACTTTAAATTTAATCCCAAACGTAAGGGCTGGGCAATTAAGCAGCCAGTATTTAGTTTTAATAAATTTCACAACGTAAACAAGGCGCTGGGGCCAGAAATGAAAAGTACCGGTGAAAAAATTTATTTCATTGATAATTTGCGCGATCCGGTGTTCAAGAAAATTTACGCAGAACGGAACTTGTATTTAAGTAAATAATGATTCTTAGGTTTCTCTTAGTTTTTTTTGTCATCTATTGGCTCACCTATTTGGTGCGCAACTACCTGATTAAACCTTTTAAGCAGGGCTATGGCTCTAAGGAGCAAAATACAGGCGGGTACCAGCAAAAAGAGGGCGATGTGAGTATTTCCTATAACCCTGAGAAAGAAGGCGGAAAAGGCAATCAGGTGGGGGAGTACGTAGATTATGAAGAAATTGATGATGAGAAAACCTAGGGCCTTTTCACTCTGATATTTTTCAATACTTTGCGCGTTTAAACAGCATTTTTAAAAATGAACTACCTACCCAGCGCTACGCTTAAATCGGCTTTAATTGCATTAGGCATTTTTGTGGTGGCCGCCTTGCTTTATTTCTTGCCCTCTATTCAAGGGAAAACCTTAAAGCAGGGTGACGTCACGCAGTTTAATGGTTCCGCTACTGAAATTATTGATTACCGCGAACAAGGGCGCCAAATTTATTGGACCAATGTAATGTTCTCCGGTATGCCCAATCATGGTATTTCTGTTATTGACCCCGGCAATTGGGTGCGTTACATCCCTATGGTTTTTACCAAAAGCCTGGGCCAGCCCATTGGTCTGTTCATTTTAATGTGCCTCGGCTTTTACGTACTCATGATGGCACTGAATATTGACGCAAGAGTGGCCATAATTAGCAGTTTGGCCTACGCCTTGTCTTCTTACTTCATTATAATTTTAGAGGCTGGCCACAATGCAAAGTTTCATGCCATGGCCTATTTGCCCGGAATCTTGGCGGGAATGATATGGGCTTATCGCCAGAAAAAGCCCTGGCAGGGTGCGGCCGTACTAGGCATTTTTACCGCACTGGAGCTGAATGCCCGTCACCCGCAAATGTTCTACTACTTTGCTTTCGTGCTGCTTTTTGTAGGTTTGGCCGAGCTGGTGATTGCCATCCGAAAAGGGGCTGTGGCTCCATTTGTGAAAACCACCCTAATGCTTCTGGTGGCCGCCTTTTTAGCCGTAGGCACACAGTACGCCTATTTGAAGCGCACCCTGGACTATTCCAAGCAAAGCACCCGCGGCTCTTCAGAGCTGAAGGATGCTGATGCCACCGCTGGCGATGAGGGGCTCACCACCGACTACATTACCAACTGGAGTTACGGAAAATCAGAAACTTTTTCGTGGTTAATTCCCAATTACAAGGGGGGCGTATCGCGGCAAATAGGCGCAGATTCAGAAGCCCTGGAGGCGGTGGACGGGCCTTTCAGGCAAGCCATTGCCGGGCAGTCTCAATATTTTGGCGACCAGCCTTTTGTGGGCGGCCCGGTCTACTTGGGTGCCATTGTGGTACTCTTTGCCTTTTACGGGATGTTCTTTTTAAAGCATAAATACCGTATACCTATCCTCATGGGTTTGGTGCTTATGACCATGCTCAGCTGGGGTAAAAACTTTTCGGGTTTAACCGACTTTTTCATTGAGAATGTGCCCCTTTACAACAAGTTTAGAGCGGTTTCTTCTATAATGGTGGTACCTTCTTTATTGATGCCGTTGCTGGGCGCGATGGCTTTGAACAAGCTGATTAAAAATCCCCAAAGTCTAACCGAAACTTCCGTGCTAAAACAGTTTAGTAATGAAAAGCTGTTCTACGTGGTGGCAGGTCTGCTATTGGCATTTACAGCTATTTCTTATGTAGCACCTGATACGTTTAATAGTTTTTTAAGCGACCGTGAAGCCGAAACTCTACCCCAACAGTTAGCGCAAGCGGGCATTACGCCTGCGCAGTCCAACCAGTTTATTGATTCTCTAGAGTCGGCTCGAAAAATGGTGTTTAAGCAAGATGCCGGGCGCACTTTGGCACTGCTGCTTCTGGCCACCGCAGCTGTTTTTCTCTGGCGCAGAAAAGTCTTGAAAACCCCGGTGTTTATCATCGGTTTAGGGGTAGTGATTGTGGCCGAATTATGGATGGTAGACAGGCGTTACCTGAACCAGGAAAACTTTGTGAATGAAAGTCAGGCCGGTCCCAAAATGACGGCTGCGGACGCTGCCATTCTTCAGGACCAGGATTTGAACTACCGCGTGTTAAATCTCACCGTATCACCTTTTAATGACGCTACCACGTCTTTCTTCCATAAGTCTATTGGCGGGTATAGTGGTATTAAACTCAAAAAATACCAAGAGCTGATTGATTATTACCTGCAGTCTGAAATTCAGGCACTCTCCAATCAACTGCGCAACAGCAATGGGCGTCCGCAACCGCAGCAGCTATTCGGGCAAACCCCCGTGATGAACATGCTCAATACCAAATACGTGATCATTAATCCGCAGGGGCAACCGCTTCAAAACCCCCAGCGTAATGGTGTAGCTTGGTTTGTAAATAGCGTTAAAGAAGTAGAATCGCCCGATGCCGAAATAAAAGCGCTGGGTCAGGTGAATTTAAAATCTACCGCGGTTTTAGAGCAAGATGAATTGAATCAACTCAGCAGTCAAGAGTTCGGCAATGGCCAGGGCACCATTCAGTTACAGAGCTATGACCCTGAAAAAATGGTGTACCAGGCACAAAGCCAAACCGGTGGGCTGGCTGTTTTTTCAGAAGTGTATTACCCGAGTGGCTGGACCTTAAAAATAGATGGCGAAGAGGCCCCCTTAGTAAAAGCCAATTACCTGCTAAGAGCAGCCTACATTCCGGCCGGTAACCATACGGTAGAAATGACTTACGATGCTGATTTTGGCTTGGCCAACACCCTTAGCCTGGTATCCTTTATTCTACTGCTGGGCTTAATGGTCACCGCTTTTGTGATGGAAAAACGCAAAGCTCAGGCGGAACCCAAAGACTAGCCCTATGAAGTTACTTTCTGTGGTGGGTGCGCGGCCCCAGTTTATAAAATTGGCGCCTTTAGTGGCGGCTACTCAGAAACAGACCAGCTGGCAACATGTAGTTTGCCATACGGGTCAGCATTACGACTGGGAGATGAGCCAGGTGTTTTTTCAGGATTTGAATCTGCCTCCCGCGCAGTATCATTTTACGCTGCAAGAAAACGAACCTCTGGCGCGCTTACAGCAAATGATGAGTAATTTGGCTGAGGTGGCTCAAAAAGAACAGCCCGACTGGCTACTCATTTTTGGCGATACCCACTCTACCCTGGCAGGGGCTTTGGTGGGAAAAATGTTAGGTCTCAAAGTGGCACATATTGAGGCGGGTTTACGTAGTTTCAATAGAGCCATGCCCGAAGAATTTAACCGCATAACCGCAGATTACGCAGCCGATTTACAGATTTGCACCAACACAGCAGCCAAGGAACAGCTAACCCGGGAGCGTCACGGCATACCCGCTGAGGTTTGTGGCGATTTAATGTTAGATGCTTTACTATTGGCCCAGGCACAAATCCATTTAGAACTGCCAGACTCATCAGCCGTAGAGCCTGGTTATTTGCTGGTTACCCTGCACCGGCAAGAGAACTTAATCCCCGAGCGGGTGCAGCGTTGGGTGAGTTTGCTTAAAGATTTAGCCCAGGATTACAGCTTAGTTTTTCCGGTGCATCCGCGCACCCGGCAGGCTGTGGCCGATGAAGAGTGGCCCGCCAACATCCACCTCATTAAACCGCTGGGTTACCTGGAAATGCTCGCCTATGTAAATCAGTGTCAGGCGGTGCTTACCGATAGCGGGGGACTGCAAAAGGATGCTTTTTATTTGAAAAAGCCCTGTGTTACCTTGCGCACTGAAACCGAATGGACCGAGCTGCAAGCCATGGGCGTAAATCGGGTGTGTGATTTGGACTCGGCTGAAGTGCGTAAGGCATTGCATTATTTTGAAAAAACAGCATTGGATTTTTCGGGCCAACCTTATGGCGATGGCCACAGTGCCGATAAAATATTGACTACACTAAAAAAATATAGACGATGATAGCACCTAAAAAGGTCTTGCTTTTAGCGCCCCATACCGATGACGCTGAACTGGGTTGTGGCGGCACCATGGCACGTTTACTGGAAGAAGGGGTTGAATTGTACGTAGCGGCTTTTTCTACGGCCCGCGCCTCTTTACCCAAAGGCAGTGACCCTGATTTACTCCGGAATGAATTCACCGCGGCCATGGATTTTTTAGAAATTCCGCGGGAGCGTTTATTTATTTACGATTATGAGGTGCGAAAGCTTTCGTACAACCGGCAAGAGGTGCTGGAAGAGTTAGTGCGGCTACGCTCTCAAATTGCACCTGACATGGTGTTAGTGCCCAGCGGCAGTGATTTACACCAGGATCACCAGGTGGTGTACAATGAAGGTTTAAGGGCCTTCAAGGAAATCACCGTATGGGGCTACGAGCTACCCTGGAATCACATTACCTTTTCGGCCCAAGCCTTTGTCACACTCGAAAAACGCCACCTCGACAAAAAATGGCAAGCGCTTACGCACTACAAATCTCAATTTGTAAAAAGGCGCGGTTACTTTGAAGAAGACTTTATTTACGGCCTAGCTAAAGTGCGCGGTACGCAGGTTAGAGCGGCTTATGCCGAAGCCTTTGAGGTGATCCGCACCAAGTGGTAGCCTTTTAGGCTAAATGTAGTTTTTACTTTCGGGACCGCAGTTAAAAATAAGATCTATAACGCTAAGGTGTGAGATAAAAGACTCGCCCATTTGAGGGTAGGTGGAAGGTGTATAATCTTGATAAATTAACTCAATACCCGCTTGTTCGTAGGCCTCCGGGTCATTGTATTTTTTAGCTCCTTGTCCTGACAGGTAGGTATCTGCCTCTACAATTTTGCAAAGGTTTATAATTAGCTCACTCTTTTGACCGAGGTTACCTGATAGATCGCTCATCTTTTTTAGAGGCGTATTTATGGCTAAAACAGAGCGTAAAAATTCAATCAAGGCAATGTTCAAAGCCGCCAAATTGGGAAACTCCTGCAATAAGAGCGATTCCAGTTCTGGATAGTATTTATCAAAAAAGGGAGCTTTGCCGTAGGCATGCTGCAAGCTAGCCAGTGCCTTGCTTTGCCATTTTTGGCTGTAGTCAATTTCCAGCTCAATAAAACTCACGTCTCGTCCCTTAGCGCTGCTTACTGAAACGCCCAACCACTGCGCATCACCCTGACTGTTTTTGATTTTATTGCGGTTGCAGATATGCCTGCGCACAAATTGCACCGTGTCCATCAAAATGAAGACATCGGCTTTTTTCATTTTGTGAAAATAGCCTTGCCAGGGCAAAAAATTAGGCTGATGAACGGCTAAAATCATGGGCTGAGTTTAAGTGCTGCGACAAAGCTACAAGAAGCAAAGAAATCATCTCAGCGAAAGCAATAGTAATTTGGGCTATAAGCCCTGCGATTTTTCCAATGCGCTTAGCTTCTCATTAAAAATGTCTCTCAGTTCTTCATCAGCTTGATTGGTTCGGTAGGTAAAGGCGTTTGGCAGATCGTTTTGCAGGGTTAGTTCATAACCCAAGCCATTTTTCACTTGCTCCTGAATCTGCCGGGCGGTATTAGCAGGGGCTTGAGTAATTTGTTGGTATTCCAGTTCAATCACTTTTTCCTGCGGAAGCAAGCGCAGTTGTTCGGCATAAAATTTACGTAGGTAAAATACTTGTCCGGCAATTTGATCTAAAGGATCTAATTTCACCAGATCCAGCACCTCCGGGGGGCTGTAGCTCCACCATTGCGAGATATCATCACCGTAATACTTTTTACGTGCTTTGTAGATGGAAACCGCTGCGTCCAGGGGATCGCGGGTAACGTGCACCACTACCATATTTTGCAGGAGCTGATTTAAGCGCGGGAGGTGGTAGGAGCCAAATATGTTTTTAAACACCGAGGCGTTGCCCCAATGATGCTGCAAACTGGCCAAACATACTTTTAAACCTTTCCAGTCTATATGGGCTTCATCTTGCTGAGCGCGCGCTACTGCCTCCAGACTGCCCTTTTTCAGCCAATGCCGCCAGAAATAGCCAAACTCGTGAATGTCACTAAGTTCAGGGGTGCTTGCATAGTTACTTTTAAAAGAAGTTTTAGTGGGCCCTAAAAGCTGTTCGGCTAGTTTCAGCCCCTGCAAAGGAGCTTTGTAAAATCGAGCCGCCAAATTATTGACGTAACTCAGATTAAAGGCATTGGCTAAAAACTGCGTGGTAAAGGTGGTGCCAGATCGCGGCAAGCCAACCACAAAGAAAAAAGGGTGCTCAATAGGATAATCTTGGTAGGCCGCCCTATCTAGGGGCTCTAATGCCGCATTCATTTGCTCCAAAAAATTCTCCTGATCGGGATTTTTGGCAAATTCACCTTTTCGTTTAGCGGATATGTCTTTCAGCTCCATAGGCTTTAACTTATTTCATCTAAAATGCGGTGCAGCTGAAGCGTGAGTGCTTCAAAGCTATACTTCTGCAGCACCTGCTGCTTGCCGGCTTTAGGCTTCTCACCCCTTTGGTAAGCCGCGTAGTGCATCTCTAAAAAATTGAAGATTTCAGTACCATTGCCATGCTCAAAGGTCTCCCCGGCCTCGGTTTCCCGGATGATGCTGGCGGCAGCGCCTTCCGGATGGGCAATGGCCAAAACCGGCTTTTGGGCATAAATGTATTCAAATAGCTTGGTGCTAAACACCATTTTGCTGCTGGCCCCTGAGCCAATAATCAGCAGCAGGAGGTCCGCATTTTGGCATAGCTCCATGGCCTTTTGGTGAGGCAGCAAGCCCGGAAAGTTGAAGCTAATATCTGAAGTGCTGTCCTGTATTTTTTGTTGGTACTGAGGGTCAATGTTTCCCACAAAATCGATTTGAATTTGACCGGGATACTTGGCCCCAAGCTTTTGAAGGGCTTCCAGCAAACCGCTTGAGAATTGATTCAGCTTGAGCGTGCCCAAATAGCGGATGGTAAATTTAGATTCAGCCTCGTCACGCTCCGTTACCTTCAGCTTGAAGTCTTCCGGATCAAAGCCGTTGGTTATTTGCTGGTATTTCTTTGCCGGGAAGGGGAAGTCAAAAAAATCATCATTCACACAAATAAGTCGGTCGCAATCTTGTACCACTTTGCGCTCTAAATTCCGGTTTAGCCGTGCCGCTATCCGCCCCTGCGGAAAAGCTTCGTAGTAATAAATTTGGGTCCAGGGGTCTCTAAAATCGGCTACCCAAGGCAGTTGGGTTTTTTGGGCAATTCTTTGCGCTACCAGGTTGGTGGTAGGCGGGGGCGAGGTGGAGAGTAGGGCGTCAAAAGCGTGTTCAGCATGTAGGCTTATTCCTTTTTTCGCGGCACTTTTTAGCCAGCCAATTTTGGCATCCGGCACCAACAGGTTTAAGCGCGCCCAAATCAATAACCGGTCTTTTAAGCTAGGATTTTTCTGGTAGAACACACTGGGGTTAAAGCCGGCCTCTTTTTTTACCACACTTTTTCGGGAGCCCCACAAGGCACTCAGTTTAAAGCCTTTTACCCGTACTACGTTAAAATCATCATCGGTTACGTGTTCTCCCTGCGAAGCGGTGAGCACGGTTATTTCCCAGCCCAGGCGTTTAAGGTACTTCGCAAATTTGCTGATACGGTACATACCGGTGCCGCCATCGGGGAACCAGTAGTACGATACCAAGAGAAGTTTTTTAGCGTTTTTGGCCAAGACGTTTAGCTCTTTACAAAAGGCAAAGCTACCATTTCAGTCGCTTGTACTTAAAATTAAAAACAGATGTACATACCAATGCAGGTATACTGCCTTAGAAGCTTAAAAATTTTAGTTTTACGCGGCAATTTGAGAGCATGGGGATAGTAGCGAAACAAAGTATTTACACAAGTTTAGGCTCCTATTTAGGGGTGGCTTTGGGAGCGCTAAATACCATGATTCTTTTTCCAAGGCTTTTTAAGAATGATCCAGCATTTGTTGGTGAGGTGTCACTCATTTTAAATACCGCCTTGCTGGTGGCTGCCTTTGTTCATTTGGGAGCTCCCGTCACGGTCTCCAGTTTTTTTCATCGCTTTTCAGTTACAATACAAAGCAAGTATTTTACGGCAATCGTGATTGTTATTTTTCTGCTGTCATTAGTGGGATTTGGAGCAATTGCCATTTTGTGGGCATTAGGGGAGCGTACGTTCTCTCAATCTATGATTTTGACGATAGGCCTTTGCATAAGTTATTTTGAAATATTAGCCAGCGTGGCTCAGCATTACCAAAAGGTGGTGTGGCCTAGTTTAATTCGCAGCACTTTTCGAAGACTTATCTTATTAGTAGCCATACTTACCACATTTTTCTTAAATGCGGGCGCAGCCTTTTTTTACAGCCTTTTAATTGGTGGGTACTTACTACAAGTATTATTTGTTTTACCCTATTTAAAACACTACTCCATAGGTTGGAAGTTGCCTCAAAAAAGAGATTTTAGGTTTTTAAAACCTCTTTTTAAATATGGAATTGTATCAGTACTGGGCGCGGGGGCCTTATTATTAGTTTCAAGATTGGACATCATCATGATTTCGCTTTTAATCAACAAAGCGAATGTGGCCTTTTATGTGATTGCTTATTTCTTAGGAAGTGCGGTAAGCATACCTACCAAAAGCAGCCTGTATAACTTAAGACCGCACATTGCCAAAGTATGGCACGCAGGTAATGGGGCTAAGGTTGATGAGATGTATAAGGAGAATGCTACCGTGCAGTTTTTTATAACCGGTGTTTTACTGGTTTTTTTGTGGAATAATATGGGGCTCATTTACCAACTGGTACCTGAAAGTTACCGGGTCTCACCGCAGATTACACTTATAATTGGTCTTACCGAGCTCTTTATTGTGGGTACTAGTTTTAATGGTATTATACTGGCCTTAGGAAGGAAACAAAAGCAAAACTTGATTTTAACTTTAAGCTTGGTGGGCTTAGTAGTTGTTTTAAATTATTGGCTAATTCCAAAGGCGGGTCTTCTGGGTGCAGCTTTGTCCTCTCTTTTGGCCCTTGTCCTATACAATGTTGTAAAGTCCCTACTGGTATACCGCTACTTCAAAATGAGTGCCTTATCGGTGGACTTCATTCGCGGTGCCTTTCTTATTCTTGTTCTTTTAGGCCTGATAAGTTACCTGCAAACCTTTGAAACTCCGGAAATAATTTATTACATCTTAAGTAACCTCGTACTCATCATTTTATTGGTTTCTTATGTTTGGCGCCAAAAAGGTTTACAAACTTTGAAAAGTCTGCTTCAGAAAATGATTTTAAAGTAGAGGATTTTGTTTAGCTCAAATATTGCTTTTTTTGCAGGTTACAAGAGCAGGTAACCAACATAGCTAGTGTAACCCTAACCCGTATCAAGCAACTCGCTTTTGTAGTTTGTAAATGAGTAAGACATGAGAAAAGTATCCGTAATTGTCACAACCTACAATAGCCAAAGTTTTATTGAAGAAACGCTTAACAGTATTTTAAACCAAGAAGGAGTTGGTGTTGATTTTACTTTACAAGTAATAGTGTGCGATGATCATTCTACTGATCAAACCATTGACAAAGTGAAAGCTCTCTCATCAAACATCCAGTTAATAAAAAACCCAAAAAACACGGGCGGGCCCAACACGGGTAGAAACAAAGGTCTAGAAGCTGCTACGGGTGAGGTCCTATGCATTGCAGATCACGATGATTTATGGCACCCAAAAAAATTACAAGTTATGTTGCCTTTCATAGCCGAAGCCCCCATTCTCTCTTGTGCTTATTCTGTTACCGATGAGACGGTTGGTAAAAAGTGGGAACGAGGACTTTCTGCTGGTTCAGGTGCGCCTTACACTCTTTACAAGAAAAATGACACCTTTCAGAAAATAATGCTGCGTAAGGCAAGTGGACAAAAAGTATATTTAGGCACTCTTTTATTTCGTGCGGAATTAAAGCAGCATAGGTTCGAAGAACACTTTGGCAGTATTGATTATGACTGGCTCTTGAGAATGTTTCATGAAAATTGTTCTATAGAAGTGCATCAAGTCTTGCACAACAGGCAAGTAGATGGGAAAAACCTTTCGCTAAATGAGGACTATCGGCTTAAAAACTATTATTACTCTTTGTACACTAATGAAAATTACAGAGAACGCTATCCTAAGCTTTTGAAGAAGTCTAATGCTGCAATTAACGCCAGTATGGGCAAATATTACTATAGCATCGAGAATTTTAGTTTAGCGAGGGTATATTTTAAAAGGGCTAGTTTCAGCATTAAAAATATGCTCTATTACCTCACTACTTTTTTTGGAGGAAAGTGGGTCAATAAAAAGTATAGTGTGTTTGGCTAAAGCCGAGTATAACTCGATAAACTTAAAAAAATATGAAACAAATAAATATTGGAGCAGGCAGAACCTATGTGCCAGGATTTGTAAACATTGATATAGCGGAGCATGCCGAGATTACACTTAACTTAAATGAAGATAAACTACCTTTTGAGGATAGTTCTGTGGATTTAATCTTCTCCTATCACACTCTAGAACATGTTGAAAACTACCTCTTTGCCCTTTCAGAGATTTACCGTGTGTTAAAGCATGGAGGAGTTTTATTATTGGGGGTTCCTTACGTGACCCTGACAAAATATAATTTGGTAAACCCGTATCATAAGCAGCATTTTAACGAACATGCCTTTCGATTTTTCGGAAACCTGAAGGGATCTGCGATTGAGGAAAATCAGATAGCTTTTGAGCAGGTCTATTGCAAGCTCTTTTATATGGGTACCTTCAAATTACTACCTCCTCCTCTGCGCAACTGGTGTAAAAACCATCTTTTTAATGTGGTTAAGAAAATTGAATATGGCCTTGTAGCCATAAAAACCAATGATATTGAGGTTAATCATAGTGCGCGCGAACTAAAGAAAAAATACAAAGAAATAGCCAGGGCTCGGAAACCCTATAAACCTTCAGCTTCAGCCAAAAAAAGCACTCCTTTTGAAAAAGTATTCAAAATCACTAAACTGTGGTGGAATGGGGAAATCTGATTACTATTTGGAGAACGTAAGCCCCCTGCTTATACTAGGTGCACAGCGATCTGGTACCACTCTATTGGCAAGCATGCTAGGCAGACATTCAGAAATAAATATGCTTTTTGAATCTACCAGCAATGAGGTCTTTAGACTGATAGGTAAAAAATATCAAGGGAATAAATTGTGCCTTGCCCGACAAATTGATTGGGAGCAGCGTTCTAACAAATTTGTTTTTTTGGCCAACCGCATTATCAATGGCCATTTTTTTGGTGATAAATACCAGGTGCGCAGAGTAGGGCCCACATCTCGACTTTCAATTAAGGATTACATTCAGAAAAAATCGAAGATCGTTTGGATAAGAAGGCCAGATGAAGAGGTTATTAATAGCATGATAAGGCGCACACCTATGAGCCAAAAACAGGCTAAAGCTGAATTAAAAAAGGTGAGGTTAATTGAGACACATCTACAGGATTTTTTAAAGGTAGATTACCATGACCTAACTCGAAACCCCAACAAGGTGCTCAGAGCAGTTTGTGAATATTTAGAAATTGGTTTTGAAGAAGAAATGCTTAGCGGTCCTGAGTTTAATGTTATTTATCCCCAAAAGGGGATCAAGATTACACAGTAAAAAAAGCAGATTCTAAACAGGGCTTTTCCAAGTTTTTAAGGGTCATAGCATTTTAAATGGGATTCTTGCGCGGCACCTTTCTACAGCTGGGCATATTTTTTATACAATTTAAACGTCCTTGCTAATCTTAATCAATAGAGCACCAATGCGTAAAATGAGAATCAGTTTTCAAGTCTCCTGCTTGGTTCTGTCAACTTTTAGACTTAAGAGGTTGAACATTTAAAGTACTTAACCATTGAGTACAAGCTCCGTTAATAAACCAGTTTCGGCAGACTTGATTGAGTTTAGGCTGTATGCAAAAATAGCTCTCTTTTGGTCTAAAAATAATTACAATCCACCGTTAAATAATTAACACCAGCTTAGCCACTACTAATTAGCAGTTGACAAATCATTGCCGTATTTTTGAGCACCCTTAATTAGACTTACTTTCAAAATGAAGTAAGCCTTAGGCTTTCTGGCAGGGAGGCTTTGATAGATTGATTGATAGATATGAAGAATCTGATACTTATTATGGCTATGACCCTTGTTTTTGGGTCAGCTGCCCAGAATAATATAGGCAGTGGAAATGCATTGAATTTTACCGGTTCAGAAGAGGTGACACTTGGGAATGATTATTCTTCTATGACGCTGCCCTTAAGTATTGCCGTGTGGATTAGACCTAATGCTTCGGGTATACAAGCTGTTTTTTATAGTAGTGATCTCTCCAGCTTAAATCAGGGTTGGTGGTTTCAAATAAATGCGGCAGGTAATCTGGGTATCTCCTACGGTGATGGGAATGGCGGAAATAGTAGTGCTTTTCGCAGAACTGGTAATGCAAGCTTACCAAGCTTGCAGGTTGGCAGGTGGTACCATTTAGCCGGAGTAATAAGAGGAGCAACTGATATGGATCTATACCTCAATGGTGAGGCTTTATCCGTGAGCTACACGGGTTCAGGTGGCTCTATCTCTACCAACTCAACCAATGGGAATATTGGTCAAAATGGCCAAAATACTTGGTCTCTCAACGCCCAACTAGACGAACTCTCTATTTGGGACCGCGCTTTAACGGCTGCGGAGATACGGGATTTAATGTGTTCGAAATTGGCGGGNAATGAACCGGGCTTAAGAGGCTATTACCGCTTTGACGCCACCACAGGGAATACCCTAA
>PR_CR_10_Liq_1_inCRDRAFT_1000164_pt1 | contig 39002 bp, 26 predicted proteins | sample PRCRCaboRojoPR_3_FD_10241 | JGI IMG/M metagenome (IMG submission 10241) | reverse complement strand
CCCCACACAGCTCTTGAGCCTTCACCTCGCGTCACATTACCGCTATGCGTACGAGTATAAGGGTCCGGGCCTGGCTTAATGTACCGCGCAACGCACTAAGTCGTCTTCCCAGCACGCCAGCACTTCGTTGAGTCCTAATTCCAGTCGCCTAGGAAGCTTCGTCCACATCAGCTGGCTGAAATTCGTCACCACGCTCTTTCTGATCAGAAATTCAGCGAATTTCTTCTCATCTAACTGGGGTCCTGCGAAGTCTTAAACCCAATAATTTAATTATTGAATCAGAGGAAGTTCTTCTGACTCTTTTCTTTTATTTTGCGAGTAATAAAACAGAACTCCCAGGGCCAGCCCAACGCCCAGGGACAGTGCTCCCAGCACTGCAGTCCAAGTCCAACTCACTCCACTTACTTTAGTGCTACAGGCCTTGTCTGTGTAGCCTGGCCAACAGTAACAAGTATTATTTTTGCAAACTCCATTATAGCACTCACAGGTTTGCTTCGACTCCTTGGCTTTTTGAGTAGTATTGCAAAACTGACCTTCAAATCCTTCATAGCACTCGCACTTATCACTTACACAAGTTCCATGGACGCACTTCTTGGAACAAAAGGAACTTTTTTGTGTGTAACTTCTGGCTCCCGAGGAGACTTTTTGAGAAACTGGCTTTTCTTGAGTCTCTGGAATGTCGCACTTGTCTCCTTTCCAACCATACTCGCAGTAGCAACCCTCTGAGTAACAGTAACCGTGGACACACTCGCATTTGCAAGAAGGCTCCGAGTAGCCTTTATTGCACAAGCACTCTCCGTTGACCTGGCAAATCCCTGCAGTTTGGCTGGTGCAGTTATTTGGACAACCCACAGTGTACTCGCAGTACTCACCTTTGTAACCTGGGTAGCAGTCGCACTTAGCTGACCAAGTGCACAGTCCTCTGCCTAAGCAGTCTTCTTGACATTTTGTTTTGATTTCACACTCGTTGCCTATGTAACCTTGCTGGCAGACACAAAGGTCACCAAGACAAGCCCCTCTGTCTGAGCAATTGTAAGGGCAGGCCACACCAGTGTTGATTAAGTACATACTGTTGTAGCAAGGAGAGTTCAGAAAGCAGCCACCAAATATATAAATGTGCCCAGCAACGTTTCCTCCAGCCAAACGTTCTAAAGGGTGGGGAAGAGGAGGGTTGTTTTCTAGTTTGGTCCACCACATAGTAACTAGGTCCAAAACATAAAGTCGGTTGTAGCAAGTATCGAGTCCAAAATCGCAACCTCCGTACACAAAAAGGAAGTCCCCAATCCTTAAACTCAAATGACCTTCTCTGCCNTCGGGCAAAAACCCTCCNTCTTGGACTATTTTCCAGACCATCAATTCAAGGTTTAACGAATAAAGCTCAGTGCTTACTCCGCCTTCGTGGAAGCCACCGTAAACATAAGCTTGTCTGCCCACTATGTTCATTGAAGAGAGTTCTCTAGGAGAAGGCAGCTCTCCTGAGGCTTCATACTTACTCCACTTGTTTAAATAGGGAGTGTAAATCCATACATCGTTTAAGTAGCCTTTTTGACTGTAGCCTCCAAAAACAACCATGTGGGTTTCTTCGTCTAAGTCAGCAGCGTGGTTTGAGCGGCCTAAAGGCTTCTGTCCTTCAGGAAACAAAATTTTCCAGTGGTCATTCACAGCATCGTACTCATGCAAGTCATTGTAGTGGAAGGACTGGGAACTCCCTCCAAAGACCAACATGCGAGTGCCAATTAAAACAGCAGAGTGGCCTCCGCGTGGACTAGGAGGAGTTCCAGTTGAGTTGAGTCTGGTCCAAGTCTTAGTGCTGGTGTCGAAGGAGTGCAAGTCATTAAAGCACTGCATGTACTCATTGCAGCCCCCAAAGATGTAAAGGAGTCTTCCTATGACTACTGCTGAGTGGCCTCCTCTTTGGTTGGGCAAGAGTCCCCTAGAGTCCTTTACTTGCTGCCACTCATAAATTGGAACTCCCAACACTCCTAGTATTCCCAAAACGAATAAGTACATTAATCTAATTAGTTGCTTTTTATAATAAATGGAACAACAAAGGGCAATTTCTAAAGAAGAAATCCAGCAAGTTGCTAAAGTTTTTGACTCTATTCGCAATTTACATAAACAGTACAATCCTAGCGGCGACAAAGACTTACTAAACAACTTCCAACAAAAAATAGTAGGAACAGTTAAATCTTTGTCCCAAGAAGCTTCGCCAACTCCTTCACAAATACTTAAATCCAAGAACGAGTTGTGGGAGTACTGCGCTGGACAACTCCTCTCTTACCTCCAAAAGTCAGACTCCAAGTGCGGAAGTGTGCTTAACCAAGTCTTGAAAGCTTTGACGGAAAACTTCAAGCAGTCCATTACTAACCAAGAGTCAATGCAGACTCAATTAGACAACGCCAGCCAGGAACTGCTTCAAAAAAGCAAAGAACTAGACCAAGTTCTTTCTGCTGCAGAGGAACTCGAGAAACAAGTCCAGCACCTGAAACGCGAAAACTCCCAAAGAGCCCCTGTTGACGAAGATGTAATGGAGCAAATGCGTGCTCTCCAAGAAGAAAACAAGTCTTACCTGGACAAAATCATTTCTTTGTCAAAGCAAGCTGCAGACAAGTCAGTTAAGACTCCCAGCACCTCGCCTCCTAAAAAGGACATAACTCCTCGAGGGTCCAAAAAACTACTGCCTAAAAAACAAGCTGAAAGAGAAATTACTCTTAAACAGCTAAAAGACTGCATTGAAGACATTTACGTCTGCAAAGCTAAGTTTGATGAAAAGTGCACTGAAAGCAAGCAGCCTAGAGAAACTATGGACCAGTACCTCCTCACTTACTTGAACCACAAGTATGGCTTGAAAAGTCTTATCAATGAGTGGGCAAACGGCATTCTCAAGTGCATTGAAAAGCACGAAGCAACTGAACCTGACGTAGCTTTGTTTGCGAAGATCCTCAGACACGAACTAGACGAAGAGTTCAAAACTGTTGTTTCTAAACTTAAAGACACAGTTAAACAAGTACTCAAACTGAAGATCCAGTCTAAGTTCCCTTACATGGGAGAAGCCCAAATCAACAACATAGTGAAAGAAAAAGTAACTGGGGGCTTAGAAGAAGACGAGTGGAAAGGAATCTTAACTGCTATTTACACTGACGAAGAGGCTGAGTACATTGCCCAGCAAATAGAAGACTTAGTAGACAAAAAGTCAGCAGAAGTAGTTACTAAGAAAAGAGGAGTTGCTAAGTTCAGAACCCTTCCAAGTTACACTGAAGTTCTGAACGCAGTTCTTTTTTACGACTTGTTTGCCAGAGAAACTTTGCTAGGTCCTTTCCAAGAAAAGTTCCAACTAATTGACTCAGACAAGGACGGAATAGTTGACGAAGAGCAGTTCAAAGAACTAATGGCTAGTTTGAACTTGCTGGAGGAATCTGAAAGCTTTTTGGACTTGGTAGACCCACACGCTATAGGGTCAGTGACTTTCAGTGACTGTGTAAGGTTGTTTGAAGAGCAAAGACACCCCCACTCGGAGACTTACTCCATCCTGCACTTTTTGTTCCAAGAAAACAAGTCTTCAGGAAACGGTTCTACTTAACATATAATAAGTTATGGCGGGAAAAACCACTAAAAAGCGAAAACTAGAAAACACAGAGACAAAAGAGCGCGAAAAGGAAGAAGTCCTTGTGGGAAGGGAGAGTTTTTACTTGGACTTGCTAGAGAAACTCACTAGTAAAGCCCAAAGCAAAGAAGTGTGCAGTTTGTATGTGTGCGGGAAACCCGGTACAGGGAAGACCTTTACTGTGTCTAAAGTGCTCAGTGAAGTGAGGAAGCGCAAGAACCTCAAAAACCTCTTTGGAGAGATAATTGAAGTGAACGGCATGTGCGTAGCTTCTCCTTCTGAGTTGTGGAAACTACTGGACTTCGAAGTATCTAAAAAGAGTTTGAAAAAGAACTTCCTCAACTCACTCGTCAAAAGTTTAAGCAAGAAAAAGAAACCTGTGGTCTTAGTGATTGACGAGTTTGAGAACTTAATTAGTTGCCAGAACTTCGAGTTCGTTACTACTTTGCTTTACTTGCCTTTTAAAACGACCAACATTTTTTTAGTTACTATTTCCAACTTAATTGATCTTCCAGATCTAATCATGCCTAAATTAGAACGAAGAAACTGCATCCCTGAAATCATTCTGTTCCCTGCTTACACCAAACCAGAAATCCTAGGCATCCTCCAAGAAAACTTCCAAAAAGGCGACCAAGTAGCACTTGAGTACTGTGCCCGCCAAGTTGAAAAAGTAGGAGACATCAGAAGAGCACTTGAAATCTGCAAAAACTCAGTCCACAAAGGAGAGCTCACCTTTGCCAGCACTGCAAAGACTGTAAATTCCTGGAACTCCACCAAAGTCCTTGAGCAACTCCCTCAAATGCAGAAAACTGCTCTTTCTATTTGCAAGAAGCTACTTAGTCGCCCCCTCACCACTACACAACTCCACTCAGCTTATTCAACCACTTGTGTTCGCAACGGGGGAGAAGCACTCCCCCTTTCGGAGTTCATTGAAATGCTCCAGCAGTTTTGTTCTCTAGACCTGCTTGCGTTTTACGGGAACTCAAGTGACGTCCGCAAGAAACGAGTTGCTATCCAAGTCACTGACCAAGACCTTCAAAAAGCTTTTTCGGAGTTCAACGACTACTTTGAAGTTTCAGTTTGTTCAGAAAACTCCTGGAAAACTAACATCTAATAACAGGTATTTAAATTTAAAATGCAAAACGGTGCTTACAACTTGTACCCTATTCCGCACCTCCAGCACAACAGCTACATTTACTCAGACCTGCCTTCTTTCAACGAGTCTTTAGAAGTAACTCGGCTTGAAGAGGTAACTCAGCCCAAAGTAACTCAGTTCCAAGTAGCTGAGTCCCAAGACTGGGTTACTTTTAGGGACCAAAAGAACACAGAAGACAAAGAAAACTACAACTGGCGAGAACTCGAAAGCAGAATCCACAAACTCAAACGCAAGATGCTCGAAAACACCTGTTCAGAAAACTTCGAAATTCAAAATCAGAACTTCGAAAAGAAAAGAAGGTGCCACAGTGTCAACACTTGGAAGCCCAAAAGAAAGCACAGCAGAAACTGCCGACAAAGTTTTTCCAAAGAAAACGCTGACTTGGACCTTATCAGAATAGACCGCTTTTCCCAAAGCAAACACTACGTCCAGGGAATTTTCCAAGTCATAAAAGACCACTGCTTGAAGTGTCCAGAACTACTTGAAAAAGTCCACAGATACAATTCTTCCTTTGCAAAGAAGAACTCCAAAATCTTAAAACAGTTAAAATGAAGAAGTAATCGCCCTCCATAAAACTAATTCCATATTGTAATGACGTCATGCTTACATCTCTTCATAATAAAATATGAACCTAGAATCCGACAAAGAAAACCAACACTTAATGCACTTAGCCGAACAAGCACACAAGTTCTACAATTCCAGCAAACAGAAGTACCCCCTGCTTAACTCTTCACTGTCTTCTGTAGAACCCCTGTTCACTCCAATCACTTCCCGCTTACAGACTTACGGAACTCCTATGGTCAAAGAACTTGACTCCCAACTCGACACATGGATCCAACGAGGCCAACATAAACTTGAAACACAGAAACTCTCCCTGAAAGAAAAAAAGGAGTTCTACAAAGCTGCAATCCAGGCTTGGATGCAGAACCACAAAGAATTCGGGAGTTTCCTTGAAAAAGTCAAAGAGTACTACTCTTACCCCTGGACAGACACTCTCAAAGACTACTCACAGTGGTTCTACACCAGGTCTCTGAGTTACAAGGACCCCAAAGAAATGCTCAACTTAGCTGCTGACTTGCTAAGTGAAGGGTGTGACAACCTCTGTGCAGCCTTGTTCCTTTCTTGGGACAACCTGTCTAGTTTTGACTACAAGTCGTTTGCCAAGTCCGTCAAAAGCTACTTGGGTCAAACTTGGGACTCCAAAGTCAAAGAAAAAACAAAGATTTTTTACTCACTGACTAAAATGCGTCAAGAACTGGACAAAACTAAAGGCCTAGCTAAAAACTGGCTTGTGCAAGTCCAAGAAACCGCAGACAGAACTTCTGTACTCATCTTCGCAACTGCAGACGAACTCTACGACTGGTCCCTAGCCACTCTCGACCAAAGAGTAGTTGCTTACTTCTCAGAGATTCCGCCTGAACCTTCTTTGAAGGGTTCTGCGCGGATTTGGGATATGCAGAGGCGTTTAGGCAGCCAGCTAAATAACTACTTCACCCAAGTCCAGGGACAAGTGGAGAGTTACAAGTCATTCAAGTACCTAGACGAAAAACTTTACTTGAAGGAAAAACTACTTATGGTGAGTGGCTTCTACTCAAGTGTGAGGAACTTCAGCAGTGACCAAATTCTGGACCAGACTTGGCCTCAAGACTTGAGGGAGAAAATGGACATTTTACTTGTAGATATGGGAGCTGACGGAGTGCTTAACTTCTTTAGAGCCAAAGTTTGGCAAAGACTAGACTACGATGAAGACGGCATAATTACAGTGAGGGACTTGTGGACACAAGTCAAAAAAGCCAAAGACCCCCAGAACTTAAAGAACCTTACAAACCAACTCTGGGAACTCATGACTCAGCTTCTCAAAGTTAACGGAGAAAATTAATGTTAATTAAGGATTTTTAACTTCGGGAGTCGGGACTCCTTTCAACTTCGGGACTCCTTTCAATTTGGCGTTCGTCTGAAGTTTTCGACTTGTTTTTAATGCATCTTCCGAGTTCCAGAGACACACCCGCAATGAACAAACAGATCAAAAACGAAATATAAGTAAAGGCATTTTCATAGTTTATTTCTGGGTATATTTCTTCGTCCTGAGCCAGAGTGTAGGGCATGTTAACTAGAAGAATGTATACCAGAAAAACCATAGTAACTATTAAGTAGTGAGCTCTGAGTATAAGGATTTTGTTGAGTGAGTAGTCGACTATCAAGAGTACCATTGGCAAGCCATGCTGAGCCAAGTCAGAGATTATGTTTCCTTCTACTCCGTTAAGTCCAGCAATGAAGAACCAGTAGTAGAGGGTTATAACCCACTCTATGGCCCAGGATACTTCAAAGAACACGTAAGAGTAAGGGTCGACAGGCTTCCAAAACAAAGCAACAATAACTAAGAAGTAGTAGATCAAGCAAAGAGTAATTCCCCAACAAGTCAAAAAAAGGAAGTAGGTTTCAGGTGCGAAAGGAAAGGTCGTTAGGAAAACTAAAGCCATAAGAACTAAAGAAATAGCTCGAACTACCTTAAGTGCCTTTGGGTGCTTTCCTGAGTACACAGAAACTTCGGGTGTTTCCCAGATATATTTTTTGATTCCCATTTATAAGCACTTGCCTAAAATGTGGTAATGAGTTAATCACCTCACAAACTCTAAGGACCTCATGACTCAGCTTCTCAAAGCTAAACGATAAATCTATTTATTTATTCATTCACTTATTCGAGCTGGTACAAGCCGCCTAGGCCTCTGAGTTGAATTAGTAGGTCGTCACTTTCGGTTGGGAGTTTCACTTTTAGAGTTTTGTTTTCTTTTTCTTTTTTCGTGCTTTTCCTTGTTGTTTCGTGCTTCTACTTGTTTTTGTGCCGTCTTTTGATATTGCTTTTAATCCAGAGTAGTAGTTTTTCATTTCTTACTTTTTTCCTTTCCTTGTTACTCTGTTTTCTCCTGGATCAGAATCAGTTCTTCTTGGTCAAGTAGTTCAGGTTCCATTTTTTGCAGGTCCTTGATCATTGGTTACGCGAACAGTCTTTCAATCAGTCTTTTGTTTTCCTGCTTTTTTTGGATTTGCATCACTATTTCTGCTATCATTTCTAGTGGGTCTTTGCTGGGGTCAAAAATTTCGTCTAGGTTTTCGTCCCATTGGAAACTCTCGTCATCTGAGTAAAGTTCTTCTTCTGTCGAACTTTCCCTGAGTGAAGATGCATGGCTTCCGTTTTTTCGCGCCATTTTGTAGTAGGCCCCCTTTGTACAGGAAGAAGTCTTGGTTCTGCATAAGCGAGATAGAGTTCGTCATCTTCTGATAGTTCGCTTCCAGATATATTTTTTGATTCCCATTTATAAGCACTTGCACAAACATATGGTAAAAATACTAAAAACAGACCCGGTTAACGAAGACGACCTGCAAGGACTTTATGAGTGGGTGGACGAAATTCCTCTGTCCAGACCTAAAAGGAATATTGCGCGGGACTTTTCAGACGGAGTGATGATGGCTGAAGTTTTGAAGCACTACTACCCCAACTTAGTTGAGCTGCACAACTACCCCAAAGCGCACTCCACGAAACAAAAACAAACAAACTGGAACACTTTGAACGAAAAAGTACTCAACAAACTAGGCTACCAAGTAAAAGACCAAGACATCCAAAGCGTGATTAGTTGCGAACCGGGGGCTTTAGAGTCAGTTTTGAAGAAAGTGAAAGAAGTAGTGATTGAAAAGAAAAGACAAGTAAGTCCTAGCAAAAGCACCCCTTCAAAAGAGGGTTTGAAACTCAACATAAGTGCTTCTGAAGATAGACCCTTAAGTGGCCTAGAACTGAAAGAAAGAACTATTGAAGAACTCAAAGAAACCATTGAAATCCTAGAAGAAAAAGTACAGAAACTCGAAAACAACGTTAAGTTCAAAGATGCCAAACTTGAAAAACTAAGGAGGGAAGCCGAAGAATATGGAATTGACTTAGAATAATAATAAATGGATTCCCTTAAAAAGTCAGTTGTCGAACTGGACTTAGAAGGCACTATGGACACAGAACGCGAGTTCAAGCCTGAACAGTGCAGTTCGCCCAGATCCAAAAAACTAAAAGTTCCTTTTTCATCTAGAAACTCCCAAGTTTCTTTTCTCACCCCGCGGATCAGAGAAATCCCTACACTAAGGAGCTGTGAGATGTCCTTCAGCAACGACTCCTTTTCAACTCCCCGCGTAGTGCGGGCAAGCCACGACCTGCATTTTTCGCAGTTATTTAAGTCCAAAACTTCGAAGTCCATAAAGCGGCCCCGCTGTAAAGCTGTTTATGTCAACAATAGAATAATATCCCAGAACTTGCTTCTCGACATTTTCCCTAAAAAATAATTTAAATTACAAAAAGGCATCGAGCAAAACGCTGTCGTCAACCATTTCGTTTTCTTGGCTATTTACAATTGAGGACACCACTGAAGTGTCCAAGCACACTGGACTGTCAAGAGGCTCTTGGGGTTCTTCGCCTTGCAAGCTTCTGATTCTTTCGAATAGCTCTTGTTCTTGTTGCCTGGCCTTTTCGAGCGACCCACTTAAAATCCTCTGTTCGTTCTGTAGTTGCAGTTTAAACGACTCTGCTTCTTGGGTTTCTTGCGTAATGGCTTCTAAAAGCATTTCGCCTTCTTCTAGTTTGTTCATGTAAGCGTTGTAGAGTCCCTGGGACTGGTTTTCGGATTCAAGTGCATCTTGGTCTAGTTCGTCAAAGGAAAAACTTGGTTCGGGGTGGACTTTGTTGTACTGTTGGGTGTCTGAGTAAGCTAAACCCGAATTAGGAACTTTGAGAAGCTCCTTGAGGTCCAAGTCTGGAAAGTGGCTTCTGGAGTTGTCTTTGGCGTTTTGGTACCACTCATGGAGTTGGGTGATTTTATTTTTGAGGTCTTTGGTGTTTTTGATTACTCTGTTGTTTTTGGTTTGCAGTTTGGAAATGATGCTTTCTATGACTCCTGCTTTTTTGTTCAAAAGGGCTATTTGTTTTTCTAAGCTCATGTCTGAGTCGGAGTACTTTTTGTACTCTTCAAGTTCAGCTTCGAGCCAAGCTTTTTCGCCTTCTAGTTCAGAAATCTTTTTTTCTTTGGTAGCTGACTGTCTGAGCAGGTCTTCTTGTTCTTGTCTAAGTTTTTTCTCAGTTTCTTCTTCAGTGCTTCCAAGTGCTTTTTCAGCCTCTTCTAAACGCTTTCTGCAAAATTCCAGTTCACTCACTACGTGGGAGATGATGCGACTTAGGAGTAGTTTGTCCTGGGCAAGCATGTCTTGTATGGAGCTTTGGCAAAAAGACTCGTCAGAGCGCTTGGTGAGTTCTGCCAGCATGCTTTTGTACAAAGAGACTCTAGTTCTTACAAATATTTCGTACTCTTGGAGTTGGTTGCGTTCTGAACTCACGAACTTGTTTTTGAGTTCGCGACGTGTGCCTATTTGTTCTGTGGAAGGAACGTCTAGAAGACTGCCGCATATTTCTTGCATGCTCATTTTTAAGAGGACCAATGATATTTAAAACATACCACACCCAAACTAGTTTTCCAAGAGCTAAAAGGGACATTGAAACTGCCCTTAGTAAATTCCTCCCCGGCACTGCCAACAAGTCATTTAGAACTAAGCAACTGAAAAAAAGGTCACTGCCTCCTTCTTCAAACATTCTAAGCAGGACTTACTTCAACTCTTCTCTGCCTAGAAGCAAAACCTCTGAAACGGGTAACTTCCCCAACATACGTAAACTTTTAAAGCCTTCGCCTGAAACCGTAACAACTCCCCAAGTCTCCAAGTCCTACAAACGCAACCTCAAGTCCAAACTCAGCCCCAGACGCTATATAAGTTTTTGGAGTAAATTGTAAAACATGGGTTGCATTTCAAGTAAGAATAAAAACAAAGTTTACGAAAGCGAAGTTCACTCAGCCAAACTCAAAGACCACGACGAAATAGACGAAATAGCAAGACTCCCTTTCACTCTCAAAGACGACGAACACGAACTGCTTTCAGCAGTAGAACTAAGTTTTAAGTGCAATGACTTACCTGAACCCAACCGGAACCCCTTGTGCATTCTGTACTCAGAACAACTTGACAAGTCTTGGAAAGAATCTGGCACAACTGAAATCCAAATGGGCACATTGAACCCTGCTTTTGTGTCTTGTTTTAAGGTAACTTACTCCTTTGAAAAGCAAATGCAGTTTAGAGTGGATGTGTACAATGCAGAGTGCTCTTCTGGAGAAGTCAGAAGACAGATTTACCTGGGCTCAGCTTACTTCAGCATTCACGAACTAGTGTGCTCTCCTTCGCACTCTTTAAGTCTGAGTATCCGCAACCCTAGGTTCCACCAAAACTACCTAGGAAGCATCACTGTTTTTTCCGAAGAAATCAAGCACCTCAAAAGCTTTGCCAAAATGCAGTGGCAAGTCGAACGCAGGAATTTAAGGGGACACTTGTTTTTGAAGCTCAACAGGTGCTCCCTAAACTTGATTCCTGTCTACCAAACTGAAGCTAAGTCAAGTTCTGTTTGCATATGGGAACCTTTTGAAGTCTCCCTCAACCAACTTTGCAAAGGTGACTTTCAAAACCCCATTAAGGCAGAACTCTACCAGTTCCAACGCAGTCACATCCACAAACTCATAGGAGTTTCTGAGTTTTCACTAGCAGACCTAAAAGACTCCTCAAGTTTCACAGTAGAAAACACAGGCAAGCAAGTTGCAGTTCTCCAACTAGTGAGTTTGGAGATCGTAGAAAGTACTAGTTTTTTGGACTACGTGTTGGGAGGTTGTGAAATTTCTTTAATAGTAGGAATCGACTTTACTAAGAGCAATGGAATTCCCACTGACTACAACTCTCTGCACTACTACTACGAGCAGGACCCAGACAACGAGTACATACAAGCCATCAACGCAGTGGGTGAAATCCTTCAGTATTACGACTCTGACAAAAAAATACCTATTTACGGGTTCGGTGCTAAACTTCCTCCTAAGTTTGATGTGGTCTCTCACTGCTTTGCACTGAATGGAAACATCTTCACTCCAGAAGTTACAGGCATTGACGAAGCCCTTGAAGTCTACAGAAACGCCATTTACTCAGTGAAGTTCCATGGTCCAACTATATTCCACGAATTGATCCAAAACGCCTCTGCGTTTGCTGAGTCTTGCCAGAACTCCCAAGAAAGCCAACAGTACTCTATTTTGTTAATCCTTACAGACGGCATGATTAACGACATGGAAAGAACCATTGACGAGATAGTGAAAGCTAGTGAACTTCCTTTGAGCATTATCATAGTAGGCGTAGGCAATGAAGACTTTAGCATGATGAAACTCCTTGACGCCGACGTGAACCCTCTTTTTTCGAAGAAGTACAATAAACACATGGTCAGGGACATTGTGCAATTCGTGCCCTTCGCCAACTTCAAAAGTGACCCCAGAGAACTAGCTAGAGAAGTCCTTTACGAAGTGCCTCACCAGTTAGTGAGTTACATGAAGTCTAAAAACATCAAACCTAAAAAGTTTGAGTACGAGGAACTTACCAACTCCAACTACATAGGAAACATGCTTCCTACCAGACAGGCCCTTATCTCCCGATCACTCCATAAGAACCTTTCAGTGGTTGAAACTATGAAAGCCAAAGTAATTGAAGAGGTAGTTGGAATGGGCTACGACAGACAAACTGTTGCCAAAACAGTTGAACAAGGAATTCCCTGTTTGGACTCCAACATCGTGGTGCAGCTTATGAACTTAAGAGGAGTCAACACCAAAAAGTCCAACCTTCGCAGAAGAACCAAAAAGTTCGTAACTATTGGTGAAAAAATGTACATTAATGAGTAAATCCAGTTAACTATAGTTAGGGTTTAAAAGCATGTTTTCTCTGGTCGGTCCGGTTCCTACCCAAGTGACTGGCAGTCCCAGTATCTGAGAAATCCTGTCTAAGTAAGCTTTGGCCTCAGGCGGAAGGTCCTTCCATTGCTTGCACTGAGTGGTGTCGCTTTTCCAGCCTTTAAGGGTTTCGTACTCTACCTCTACTTGACTTAAGTCTTCTAAGTTGGCTGGCATGCTTTGAAGCTTTTCTCCGTGCAACTTGTAGCCCACTGCTATTTGGATCTCTTCAAGTTGGTCTAGGACGTCTAGTTTAGTGATGTTTATGGAAGTGTAACCGTTTATCATGCTGGTGTACTTAACCACGTTTAAGTCAAGCCAACCGCACCTGCGCTTCCTTCCAGTGGTTACTCCGTACTCTTTGCCTACGTTTTGTATGTGGTCTCCTACTTCGCCCAAGACTTCTGTAGGGAAAGGACCTGCACCTACGCGTGTGGTGTAGGCTTTAACTACCCCGATGACAGTCTCAAGTTTATTAGGAGGAATTCCTAAGCCAGACATCACTCCAGCAGTTCCGGTAGAACTAGAAGTTACGTAGGGGTAAGACCCAAAGTCGATGTCCAGCATAAGTGCATTTGCCCCTTCGCAAATAAGTCGTTTGCCTTCTTGGAGGTCTTGGTTTACTTTCCAAATAGAGTCAGTAATCATACTTTGGATTTGTTCTTTGTAAGTTCCGAACTCATTTATTTCTTTTTCCCTGTCAACTTTGAACTCGTAAGCTTTTTCGAAGAAGTCAGCAAGTCTGTGGTACTTTTCTTTGAAGGACTCCCAGTGTCTGAGGTCGCCTACTCTTAAGCCTGAACGCATCATTTTAGTCATGTAAGTAGGTCCGATTCCTTTTTTGGTAGTTCCAATGCTTTTGTCTCCTCTAGAAGTTTCTTGTGCGCCGTCAGCTTCTAAGTGGATTGAGGTAACTAAGTGGGCCCTGTCAGAAATAAATATTCTGTTTCTGCACTCGTAACCTGCGTCTTCTACCTGCTTAATTTCTTCAAACAGAGAAGGCAAGTGAAGTACTACGCCGTTTCCTATGATGTTTTGGGTTTTCTGGTACAAAACGCCACAAGGCAACAGGTGGAACCCAAACTTCTTCCCGTCAACAATAACAGTGTGCCCAGCGTTGGCTCCTCCATTGTAGCGAGCAACAACATCGAAGTTCTCGGCTAAAATGTCTACTAGTTTGCCTTTGCCTTCGTCGCCCCACTGGGACCCCACAATCGTGCACACTCGGCTGTGCTTTCCTGTTTTGCAGAAAGAAAAACACCTTTTTAGCATTATTACTAGCACTGGTAATGGTACCTCAGGAAGTCAATTGCCCACTTAGGAAAAACTTGAATGGAAATTTCTTCTGGAGTTTGGATTGCAGAAACAATGTCTTCTTGGGAGTTCAGTTCTAGTTGTCTGGGTCCCCGGAACTCTGGTTGTCGAGGCCGGGGGTTAAAGCCCACATCTGGAATTGACTGGGAAACTAGTTTGGGGGGACTTGGGGACTCCTGGAAAGAATTCAAAGGGGGCATATAGGGGGGTTCGCTTCTGGAGGCGTTTCTGTGTCTTATGGTGTGGAGGAGAGGTGCCACTAAAGGACTTGACTCAACGTGGGTGGTGTGTTGAGGTATTTCGGGGGGGTCGCCTTCTACAGAAGCTTTTTTAACACTAATGAGTAACTCTCCGTTTTTGAGCTCCAAAGACCACCAAAGCACTTTTACTAAGCAGTGGTTGGGAACTCCTTGTACTTGCACGTTGGCTTTGACGCAGTAGAAGCCGTCGTAAAGCCAAGAGTTTTTTAAGACACACCGGAAAGGAATAGTGTCGGGGTCTTTTTGGAAGATTTTGTGGGGAACTAACTGGTTGCTTTCGGGGTGGAAAGGGAGGAACCCCGGAGTAGTGCTTAAATAGTTGATTTTAAGGAACCTTTCTGCTAGGATTGGGAGTCTTGGTTCAGACGCAAGCATTCTAAATGCAGAAGTAATTATAAATGGTATCTAAAAGGCAAGAAGAAAGATCCAAGAAGTTCAAAGCACTCAAACGCAAACAGAAGAAACTCCGGCGCAAACAAAGAGGTGAGATAGAAGTTAGGCAGGCCCAAGTCAAAGGAGACCAAGTAGAAGTGATCGAAGAAGACTTAGAAGAGTTCTTGCAAGCTAACTCTTTACCTCCTGAAATAGAAGCTGCTTTCCGCAAGTTCAACGGAGAAACCAAACCTGCCCCTCAAGACTTTGCAGACTGGGAGCCTTCTTTGGAAACTCAACCGCCTTCCCAGCCCCTAATTTCCAAGAAAAAACTCAAAAAGCTCAGCCGGCCTTCTATTTTCCAACTAAAACAGACTGTCAAGAAACCCGAAGTAGTTGAGTGGGTAGACACCACTGCCCAAGACCCTTACTTCTTGGTTTACCTCAAGTCTTATCGCAACGCAGTTACTGTCCCTAAGCACTGGTCACACAAACGCAAGTTCCTCCAGCTCAAAAGAGCCACTGAGAAAATGCCTTTTGCCCTACCTGACTTCATTGAAGCCACTGGAATCGGCAAAATCCGAGCACAAATGCGCGAAAGGGAAGCTGGCAAACTGCTTAAACAAAGAATGCGCGAAAGAATGAACCCCAAACTAGGAAAACTAGACATTGACTACCAAGTGCTGCACGACGCCTTTTTCAAGTACCAAAAAAGGCCCAAGATGACTATTATAGGGGACACTTACCATGAAGGAAAGGAAAACGAACTCAAAATGCGAATACACAAACCTGGGGCACTCAGTGAAGAACTCAAGATGGCTTTAGGCATGCCTGAGGGATGTCCGCCTCCTTGGTTGATCAACATGCAAAGGTTCGGTCCTCCACCTGCTTACCCTCACCTAAGAATTCCTGGACTCAACGCTCCAGTTCCTGAAGGAACTTACTACTTAGGCTGGGGCAAGCCTGGAATGGAAGGTGTTTACGGAGCTACTTCAGAAGTGAACTCAAGGTTTGTGGAAGAAGAAGAGTACAGCAGACCTCACTGGGGAGAACTAGTGGAAGAAGAATCTGAAGAAGAGACTGAAAGCGAAGAAGAAGACCCTAGTGAGTTCATCAGAGGCACTGCTTTTGCTGGGTTCTCTGACTTAACTCCTTTGCTAGGCGAGTCAGTGCCTATGGTGAAGGGAGTGGAAAGCGTAGTCGGCTACCAAACGCCTTCACCTGTAGAACTAAGGAAGTAAACCGTTTATATACAGTTTAGAAAGTCAAATGTTAACTAGCTTCTATAGCTCAGCCGGCAGAGCGTTTGGCTGTTAACCAAAAGGTCCCTGGTTCGATCCCAGGTGGAAGCGGTTTTTTTGTTGTGGATTAATACATTGCTACTTAAGCAGTTAAAATAAATGAAGCAAAGCATGCATCACAAAGAGTACTTAGAAGAACATGTACACAAGACCCTAGAGCAAATGGTTCAGTCGTTGGTTATGGTGAAGCCTAAACACCCCCTGAGTTATATGCTGGACTGGCTGCAGGAACTAAACGGAGAGAAATTGTCTGAAGCTGAAAAGGAAGAACTAGCTACTCTGAGAAGCAACCTTAAAAAACTTAGAACTGGAGAAAGCCCTGAACAAACTGAGACTTCAGAGGACGAAGACGACTTTATAGACGAACTCCCACAAGTTTCGGAGGCCAAGTTGAAGACTTCGCGAAGGTCGGTAAGTGCAGAGGCTTTTGGAGAGTGGAACAAGAAGCAAGACTTCGAGCCTAGGTTTATTGAAAAGTCTTTGGAGCAAAAAGCTCGTATTGAAGCTATTCTGAGCAAGTCCTTTTTGTTCGCAGCTTTGCACGAAAAGGATCGGGACACTGTGGTAGGTGCTATGGAAGAAAAGAAGTTTGCCCCTGGAGAAATGGTCATCAACCAAGGAGACGACGGAAACGAGTTGTTTTTAGTAGACAGTGGAAACTTCAAGTGCTACAAAGTATTTCCTGGCAAAGAAGAACCTACCTTCTTGAAGAACTACTTAGAAGGAGAAGCTTTTGGAGAGTTAGCTTTGCTTTACAATGCGCCGAGAGCAGCTTCTATTGAGGCTGTAGAAGAGTCAGTTTGCTGGGTACTTGACAGAGGAACTTTCAGCCATATAGTGAAAGACGCTGCTATTAAGCGCAGAGAAAAGTATGAAGAGTTTTTGTCAACTGTGGGTTTGCTAGAAACTATAGAGCCTTATGAAAGGTCACTCATAGCTGAGGTTTTGAAGAGTGCTTCTTACAACCAGGGCGAGTACGTGATCAGTGAAGGAGAGTGGGGAGACGTGTTTTACTTAATAGAAGAAGGAACTGCCAAAGCGACTAAAACCACCAAGCCAGGATTGCCTGCAGAGGAAGTTAAGACTTACGGACCTGGAGACTACTTTGGAGAACTAGCACTTTTGAGAGGAGAACCCAGAGCTGCTAACATCATTGCTACTTCACAACTTAAGTGCGCTACACTTGACAGGCAAGCTTTTTCGAGACTTTTAGGGCCTCTTGAAGACATCCTTCGAAGGAACGCTGAGAAGTATGAAGAAATACTTAAGTCTTAATAATGGGGCTAAATTTATGCAGGCCAAAGTGTGTTACAAAGGAAACGTTTACGGTTTAGGAGTGCTTCCTGAGAGCTTCGAAGCCCTTGAAGCCTTGGTGAAAAAAACACTGCCCAGCAACCAGCAGTTTGGACTGTTTTACAAAGACTCTGAAGAAGACCTTGTGCAAGTCACTACTACTGAAGCTTTAAAAGAAGCTGCAAGTCTCCAGACAAGGCCCTTGAAGCTTTTTGTTAAGGACAAACAGGTGACTGAGTCCCCTCGACTCCAACTTGAAGACAGAACTTTTGGAATCAAACAGTGCTTTGAAAAAATGCAAGCTGTATTTAGTGTGGTTGTAGGAACCAGAGTTGTTGGCATGGGGACTGTAGTTAACGACCGTTTTGCAGTCACTTCTTCAAAAGTCATTCCTAACCAAAACACAACTACACTTGCGTTTGGTCTTTTTGGAGGCCAAACTTTTCAGTATGTCTTTGAAAAGTTACTTGTAAGTGGAAAAGAACTGAGTCTACTAAGTTTTGAAGCCCCTTTTGCGTTGGGGGACATTAAACCTGTGAGTTTAAATACTAGAACTGAACTTAAGCAGGGAGATGCTATCTATACCTTAGGAGCCCCTGAAGATAACAATCCTAAAGCCAGCATTAAAGCATTGCAAGTCAAGGAGGTTTCAGGTTCTAAACTTTACTATGACAGCAGCTCTCCTTGTGGACCAGCTGGGTCACCTGTGTTTGACTCTGACTGGGAACTAGTTGGAGTTCAGCTTTCAGAGTGCCAAATGCAGAATGAAGCAGTTAGGTGTTCAATTATGTATGATATTTTTAAAAAAGCTCCTAACCTTACCAATTTCTTGTCCCAAATCTGCCCCCAAAAGCCCCCCGGAGAACTCCAAGCTTACTTAGAAGCACTTAGAAACTCCCAACCCAAAAACTGCATTTACGGAGTAACTGCTTCAAAAGACCACATGATAACACACCAAGACCAAAACATAAACTTCACAAAACTCCCAGAAAAGTTAGGTGAAGGCTATTCTTTAGCAAGTATAGAAGTAGGAGTCTGCATTTCTGGAGGCAAAACTTCACCTTGCAAAGCCTGGATTTACTTTTCAAGCACTCAGTGTTTTGGACTTGAAATACCGCAAGAGTTCTACTGCCATGTTTCTATTTGCTTTGGGCAAAAGGTCTTCTTAATCGGAGGCAAAAAACTCGAAGTAGAAAAAGCTGATGTGCTGAGTCTGGACTTACCAACTCAAAGCTGGGAAACAATGCCTAAACTCAACAAAAAAAGGTCCTGGCCCAGTGCATGTCAAGTCGAAAACCACATATATGTTTTGGGCGGTTTAGACTCTAGCCAGGAACTAGACTCCATTGAAAGGTTTGACGGAGTACTTTGGACTGAGTTACAACTAAAGATGCCCTTTGCGCTGTATGGTGCTGGAACTATACAAACTAACTACAACGAACTACTAATCTGTGGAGGAAGGTTCCAAACAAGCAAAAGCAACACTCAACTCTACTGGGTCAAACTAGACACAGAAAGCACTCTGGAGTCCACTGCAGACTGCAAACTAGGCATTTTGAGTGCTTGCTCTCCACTCTACTCTTCCGAAAAAGTTTCTGTGTACAACCAAGAAGGAGAACTAGTGCAGTACTTCTACTCAAACAAAGTAGTTTCTAAAACCAAAAAGCCTTTAGTCATAAGTATATAAGCAATAATAAATGGGTGAAGTAGAAGTAGAGTTCAGAAGTGACTTAGGAGACAACTGGAAAGTACAAGGAACTTACCACATGCACACAAACAGCACTAGCGAAGAGCTCCAAAGCCTTATTTGCCATTTACTGGGCAAAGAAGCCAAACTTATGTTTTTACTTAACGGAGAGGTAATCACACAGTCACTCCAAGAACACATGGACAAACAACAACTTTCTTTGGAAAATGCTATCACTATAGAGTTTGCTAAAGAACTCCCACCTCCTGAACCCCAAAGCGTGTTTGAAACTCCAGACTGGGTCTCTAGACTAAAAATTACTGAACAGGGGTGCCTTGTAGGGGACTTCTCAGGAAACTTAATTCTATATGACCAAGACCAAGAAAAACTCAAATCCAAAGTCCACGAGTTCGCCTTGAAAGGACTAGACTTTAACCTAGAAACAAAACACTTAATGACTTCTAGCAAAACAGGAGAACTTAAAGTTTTTGACGCGGACTTTACTCAGGTAGCTTATGGAAAGGTGCCTAACTCAGAGTATCTATGCAGCAGTATCAACGGAGAGTACTGGGTAGTAGGAGGCTCCCAGGGAGAAGTGCACCTGTGCCGCCTTGGAAAGCAAGACTATGTTCCTACTAACGGCACCAAAAAGCAAAAGATAACTGGCCTTGGAATAAACACACAACAAATGGACCTAAAGCACACAGACACAGTTACTGGACTTGTGTGGCCAACCCTAGACACCCTGTACTCGAGTTCACAGGACCGCACAATTACGAGTTACGACTTTGAAACTCAAAGAATAGGCCAGAGCTTACTAGCTCCTCGCTCAGTGCAAGCTATTGCTTACTCTTCGAACTTACTTGTGAGTGGCCACGAGAACGGGCACTTGCAAGTTTACGACACAAGGAACTGGCAAAAAACTCTGAGTTGGAACGGAGAAAGGTGGATTAGGAGTTTAGTGATGAAGCAAGGACTCCTTGTTGCAGGGAACGAAGAAGGCAAAGTCCAAATATTTGATACGAGGAAACCTAACACCTACTTGCACGAAGTGCACTCACACAGCAACAAAGTTTTGGCAGTGGACTGGGAAGGCAGCCTGATAGTTTCTGGAGGAGCAGACGCAGTTATTAAGTTCTATTCTAACTAGTTGTAATAAATGGGAGAACTGCCTGACAGTCTAAGAATCCAAACACTAAGACCAGTAGTGAGCATTATAGGAAGTACTCACTTGCACGAGTCTATAATCGGGTCGATTTCAAGTTACTCGCAAGAAGAGAAACTGGACTTCGAAAGTTTAGAGTTCTCACACGAGTTCGAAGTTAGGCGAGAAGCCAGGGTAGAAAGGCAGTCTTCAGAAGGCTTTTTGAAACTAGGCTGGACAACTAAAAGGAAAAAGTTCATTCCTGCAGTGGCCTTGTTGGTGTTTGACTGGAGTGGAGCAAGGTTTGACTCGCCACCTGTGAGTTCACCTGACTGGAAAAGTAAAGAAAGAACTATTTTTAGTTACGTGAGGAAGTTCAGAGAGGAGTTCCGGAACCGCTTTGTGAAGATAGCTGTGCTAGTGTACATCAGTCACAACGAAGAAGCAACTGTTGAAGAAAGAACTAACTCTGTGAAAAAAGCTACTGACTTAGAAAGCAAAGCTATATTTGTAGTCAAGTCCCGGATTGACGACAGTCCTCAGAGTTTGCCTAAACTCAAAAAGTACTTGTGGGACAGCGCACTTGCCCACTACCGCGACGAAATTGAAAGAATCAAAAAACTGAAGTCTAAAGTCCAGAAAGAACTCATGGGCAACACCAAAACTATAGAAGTGAGACTTGACTTCAAGCAAGGCTACTTAAACGAACTCAGACAAGAAAAAGACTCTGCTCTTAACTGCTATAAAAAAACTTACTCTGCTTTAGTCAAAACGAGTCCTGTAAACTTAGCTCACTACGAAGAAATTAGAACTGTGGCTGACTGGACCATTTACAGAATCTGGTGCATTCACTTGAGTGCTCCTTACTTAGTGACTAAGTTAAAAGAAGCAGTGACTTTGTTCAAGTCCCACATAGCCAAGTACAGGAACCTTAAGCACAAAGACGTTTTGTTGTTTGAAAGGTGGAAGTGGTTAACTGACCAGTTTGTGCGTTTCGGCAGACTGCTGGAAAACGTTCCTAGAAATGCCTATGAAGTTAACAACCTGTGGAGTCACCCAGGGTTTTACTACATGACTGCTTCTAACTTTGTTTACAGAAGGATGGAAATCACTACTCATGACGAAGACTTTATAAAGTCAGTGTCTAACTGGCAAGAGTTCATTAAGAATGCAGGGTTCAGAGTCAAGGACCCAGACTACGTAGGCAAGCCCAAGACCTTAGTTTCACACCCCCTTCAGTCAGAAATGATTGAAGGCATCAGCACAAACGACCAAGCCAAAATCATCAAAACTATAGAAGAAGCTGACTTCCAGCACTTGCAAGTATCAGTAGACTTGGCTTTGAGTGCAGCAAGGTTTTACCAGTTAACAATACCTATGCCTAGGGTTGTAGATCAACTCAACTACTTCTTAGTCGGACTTTACTCTAAAAAAGGCGAAACCCAAATGAGCTTTAGCTTAGAAGAAGAACTGATTCAAAGAATGCGTAGTTGGAAAGGCATTTCAGCAAACATTCTCGACAGAATGATCCAGGACTCTAGTATTCTAGGAAACGCCTCCAAAAACCTAGAGTCCAAGGTGCAAATGGCTGCACTCAACCAAGAAAAAAGAAAAGAACTCTTAGAAAACACCTTCCAGACACTCAACGAAGAGTTCTTACAAGTCCAAGTGGAGTGCCCTAGGGAACTCCTAACTCCGCATATTAGTTACTCTCCCCAAAAAATCCACAAGTACGAACAAAGCACTTTGGAAGTTAAAATCCAGTCGTTTATTCCAGTGCTGATGGAGAATGTAAGAATAGCACTGATGTTTTCAGATAACTCTTTCAATCTAGAACACCATGAACTAATAACTCTGAACTCTGAACACCCAGCAGTCATCCGCCAAGAACTATTAGTTAAGCACGAAATCTCAGAACTAGAACTTAAACAAATAATTCTTAACTACGAAGTAGGAGCTAGTTGTCTGACTCTAGAAATCAACACCTCTGCTAAGCTAAAAGTACTCCCTCCTCTTCCCAAACTCAACCTGTCTTTTTCGCAGAAGCCCCCTGTGTTCTTTGCCGAAAACTACCCAATAACTGTAGAACTTAGTCCCAGCGCTGAAATCTTGGAGGGCAAACTGTTTATTTACCGAGAAGAAGCCCAAGAAACTGGCAACGTTAAGCGTGCCAGTATTGACCGAGCTACCCTTAACCAGTACGTGATTTACCACCTGGACCCCCAGCCTGTGGAGTACACTGAGTCTGGAATAACTATTCCACACACTGATTCTGAAGTTAGTATTCCATTCCAGTTTTACTTTTTTGAAGAAGGTTTGTACACCTTAAAAGTCAAACTCAAGTACACTGTTAAAGAAAGCAAAGACATTACTTACGACTCCGAACAAGACCACGACTTAGAACTTGAAGTCAAACCTCCTTTCCAGTCACACATAAAGTGTCCCAAACCTCTTCACAGTAATTCTCCAGGACTGCTCAAAGTTTCTGTTTGGACTTTACGCTCCCAACAAATAGTTATCCACGCCATAGAACTTTCGAGCAAAGCAGACTGGGAAAGCTCTGGAGAAGCATGTTACTCATCCCAGACTCTTTTAGAAGGAGACATCTTAAGCGAAGTGTTTCAGATTTGGGTGAAGAAAACCAAAGACCAGCTCTCAGGGGACCTAGTGGTGAAGTGGTCGAGGGAAGAAGGAGAGGTGAGTGTGTGCAGACTGCCTCTCCCATACATTCCAGTTAATCCCTCGCCTATAGACTTAGAAGTTGTTGCCCCTTCACAGGTGCACCACAAATCTTTGTTTTCGGTGTTTTTGTACATCAAAAACAACACAGAAGAAAAACAAGAACTGACAATAAAACTCAGCAACTCAAACGGGTTCCTGTTAGGAGGGCTTGAAAACCTAAGACTTGAAGTGTCTGAGGAAGTCCAAGAACAAGTGGAGTACCGGCTGATAGGGATAGAAGCTGGGATCCAGCAACTACCTGACATTTCAGTGCAAAGTGGAGAGTTCCAGAAAACTTGGAAAGGACGTGTTCTAGTGTTGCCTTAGTTAATAATAGTAAGGACGGAATCTGAAGCGTCTACGTGGGTGAAAGCGCGGGGCACGGAAATTATGCGACTTGCCTGGTATGTTGGTGCGTTTGGGCATGACTTTGAGTTTGCGGCCTTTGAAGGTCTTGTCGTTGTAGCTTTGGGCTTTGAGTACAGCAGTGGGGTCTGCGAACTCTATGTAAGCAAAGCCCTTTGGTTGTTTTGACATAGGGTTTCTGGGAATTGTGACTCGTTCTATATCTCCACACTCTTTGAAAAAAGCCCTTAGTTCTTCTGTGCTGGCTGAGTAGTCTACGTTCCCTACGTAAATTGACCTATTATCCACCTCTTCAATTTCAGATTTCTTGTCTTCTGTGGAAACAGCTTCGTCGGTCTTTTCTTGGCTTGTCTGGCTGCCTTCTTTTTGGTCTTCTTCCATTATAATTTGCTAAGGGCTTGGACGCTTTTGCGGGAATATAAATGTCGGATAGATTAAAGCAACATTTTACACTAATTTAATCAGCAAACAGAACAACACCAACTAGATTACACAGAAGAGAACCTTGTGTCGTAAAGTAGACGAAGCAAAAAATTGTTTTCTTCAGGACAAGAACACAAGGGGGGTTTCGTTAAAGCACTGTAGGCGTTCCTAATGATCAACTAAGTAAACCTCACCAGAAACCGCTCGAAGTCAAGGTTGTGCGCTAAGTTGAGTCGTGGGTTAATAGGGTCCAGCACTACCAGAACAGGAGAAGGGTTCTAAATACGAAATACGTTTTGCTGGGGAGGTTCTGGTTCATCGGGGTCGTGCACAAGTATGAACCTCATATAGTCGAACTCCCAAGCAAAGAAGTAAAGCACTTTAGCCAGGATTTCTGAAAGGCGGGAGTTGTCGTTAGCTACTGAAGCTTCCCAGTAAGCGCCTTGTTCTTGGTAGTAAAACACCATTAGCAAGAACAAGCAGTAAGAACTAATTCCTCCACGGAAAGCTTCGTGGAAGTTATTGAAGTACATCAGCTGCTTGATTACTAAGTAAATGGAGCTGAGGGTGCTGTACCTGTTAATGAACTTCTGAACTAGTTCTACGGCGCTGACTCCTTTATGCTTTTCTTCAGCAGCAGTGATATCAACACTTACGCACTTACTGGCAACTTCACAGTACACTTTGACCAAAGGAATGCTGGCTTTAAGAATAGAGTGGACTTTGCTGACATAGGGCAGGCTTTTGAAGCTAGGAACTAGACTTTGCAAAAGCACTGCTGGGTTTTCTTGGACTCCTCCGACTACCAAGTCTATATCTGAGTAAGGCAGCAAAAGGCCAGTAGCGTAGGACCCGTAAGTTTCTACTGAGCAAAGGGGGTAGCACTCCTTCATTTTGGAAATGATTTCTGAGACGAGTTCTTGGTAAACTGGAAGGGTTGTTTGCTGCCACTCTCGTAACTGAAGAATGAAGTCTTCTATGTTTTTTTGAAGAGTTAATAAGTTAAGCGAGGTCTGAGAGTACTTAACAAACAACACAGGGCTGTTTTGAGGGAAGTGTTTGGTTCTTCCGTTCTGGGTTTTGCTGTAGAGTTTGTTCCGTTCTTCAGTGACTTCAGTGAGTTTCTTTTCCAAGTAAGATATTTGTTGGGTGCAGTCCTGCATTTGGTTTAGTTGTTTTTCAAGTTCTTTGATCCTGCCTTGTTTGGTTTCGAATATTTTGCGCTTGTTTCTTTTTTCGTTTTCAAGTTCAGTTTTTAACTTCTCGAGTTCTTCTTCAAGGGCTTTGTTTTGGGCAACTAAGTCCTTTGAGTCCTGGACTTTTTTGTACTTAGCTTTTTTGAGGTTTTTGCTGAATCGTGTTTGCAGCACTTCTAAGCACTCCCCCCTGGCTAGTTCTAAGGGGCTTCTGTTGTGTTTGTTGGTTGCTTTGGGGTTGGCTCCGTTCTTAAGTAGTAACTTTAAAGAGTTAGTAAAGTTGCTTTGGGCTGCAAGGTGCAGAGGAGTGTTGCCTTTGTTATCTGTGTTGCGGGGGTCAGCTCCTTTGCTCAGAAGTAACGAAATGATAGAGTGGGGGTCTTGGGAGCCATTCAAAGCGTACATAATTGCATTGCGCCCTTGGGAGTCTTGTGCCCGAGTGCTGCAGTGAATCTGTATGAAGTAAGGAACTAACTCAGGGTGCAGTTGAGCTGCAAGCATGAGAGCTGTTACTTGGCCTTCAGGGAGTTGGAGTTGGGCTCCCGCTGAAATCAAACATTTGCAAATTTGGGACTTTTTGCATACTTCGGACTGTAGCCAGGCAAAAAGTGCTTCAGTCAACGTTTTTTTATGGAAAAAGCCTGAAGAAAGCAGTGTTTGAACTTCTTCAAGGCTGTCTTGCTTAGCTGCTTCAACTAGTTTTAAGGAGTTACTCTGCATAGAATTATAGTAAATGGACTTTAAGAAAGTTATTAGTCTTTACACAGGTATGACAAAGTAGTATCGTAGTAGGGAGCAACTGAGCGTCTAGGAAGCTTGGGAAGATGGGTTTGCTTTTTAGTTTCTTGGGTTTTCACGTTTAGCTTCTCAGCTACTTTAGAGAGTTTTTGGTCAAGTTTGGAAACTAAGTTGTTGAGTTCTTCGATTTGCCCTTCTAAGTGACTGAGTTTCTGTGTGTTCCTTTCAGTAGCTGTGCTTCTTTGGTTTTCGAGGTCAGCCATGAATTTTTTGAGTTTGTTTTTGATTCTGGTTTTTAACTTGTGCATGTCTTGGGGTTCGTTTTGCATCTTAGAGACTTCATTTACTTCGATGAAAGCTTTTTCGTTGAGGATTTCTTTTTTCTGGGCAACAGACTCCATTTCTTCGTAAACTAAAGGAAACTCTTCTGATATGAGTTGAATTAAGTCTTTTTTCATGACTAACAAAGCACAGTCTTTAGCAGCGACTGCGTTGAACTTTCTAGGAGTTCTTTTAATGGCTTCTATGTCTCCGAAGTAAGAACCCTCCATGACGCTTTTGAAGACTTGGGCCTTTCTGCTGAAGTGAACTCTGCCTTGTAACAAGAAGTAGATTTCTCCTGCGTGTTCGTTTTGTTGGTAGATCAAGTGGTCCTTTTCTGCGTACTCGTGGTTTAGGAAAGGAACGATTTCTGATATAAACGTAGAGTCTCTGTTTTCGAAAAACGTCAGTTCTTTAACTGCGCCTTTGTGCATTGCCATAGCAACTTCGTGTCTGAGGTTTTTGGGGAGTTCGTCAAAGATTTGGTGCTTGTCGTTGAAACTAAACCCTGTTTGTTCGGAGCTGTATCTAAGGGCATACCTTAGTTTCCTTTTAAGTTCTTTGTTGAGGCTTGCGTCTCTTGAAAACTCGTCTAGAATAGCCATCTTTTTATTGAAGATGTTTTCTTTGGTTTCGATGTTTGACAGCGTCGAAGACAAACTGCCCACCACAAAGCTAAAGAAGTAAAGCCCAAACAACATCCAAGTTATTGAAAGAAGCTTTTCAAAGGGCGTAAACGCAGAAATGTCTCCGTAACCCACTGTAGACAGTGTCGTGATTGCCCAGTAAACTGAAGTAATGTACAGGTTCCCTGTAGCTTCGTCTTGGTAGTTGCCTCTAACCACCCAAGTGTCAGGGTGGAGTCCTTCTATCTTAGAAGAAAAGCACCAAAAACAAGCTGCTATGTGCACACACAGAAGCATGGTAATCATAGTAGTGAAGAACCGCACTATTGTTTGCTTAAGACTAAAGAAGTCTTGGAGCTTCTCAATAATTTCTGCCTTTTGGTAGTGTTTGAAGATTTTAAGGAACCGGGTGATTCGGAACATTCTGTAGAGTCTAGGGATTCTCAGTAACCTAATTAAACTTTTATAGTCGCCTCTGTTATTTTGAGTTCCAGAAGAGTCTTCAATGAGTCCAAAAGGAATGCAAGCTAGGATATCAAACAACATCCAAGTTTTTAAGTAGCTGAGGAATATGGTCTTTTGGTTAGTTTCTATTTCACCCTCAGAGTTGTAGTAAGCACTTAGGCAATTAATAATAACGTCTGTAAAAAACAAAGAGTCTATAACAACGTCTATCCAAAACCATTTGTCGTAGCCCTCAGACTCCACAAAAGCTATGCTGAAAGGCATCACTATTGCTGTGTACATCAGCAAAACTCCAACAACTACGTTCCAAAGTATCTTGAACTTGCTGTTGGGCATGATTACAAACCGGGGAGTAGAAGACTTAACCACTCCAGAGTTGTAAGTTTTGGGCTTCAAGTAGAACTTTTCAGAACTAGTAGGTCCTTTGAACTCTTCTGGCAACTCAAAGTTAGTTATGTGTACTGAGTCGACTCCGTACACTTTGAGGTCTTTGAGTAGATGCTTCATCATTAGTTTAGTTTTGATTTTGTTTAAGGCGCGCCTCCACACCTCTGCGTACTTGGAACCCTCCACAGGTGTGTTCCTGATGTTTAGTCTTTTCCGAGCAGTTGAAGACAAGTCTTCACTCAAAGGACTTAGAGGCGCGCCAGGAATAACTAACTTTAAATCCTTTTCAGAGGGTTGGGGAGGTTCTTCCCTTTCTTCTTCTGTGTCGCTGCCTTTCAAAGCATACTGCTCCTCACGAGTCGTTCCATTGGACTTCAGAATATTTCTGAACTATGTAAGAATTACCATTTTAATATGGAAACTACACAAAAAGCACTTAGCAACGACAGGCTTTTCAACATCAAGAAAGAAATCTCTGGAGCTATTTTAAAGCAACTCCAGGACAAGAACTACGAAAGGCGGAAACTCGCAGGAGTGGAGTTGCAGAAAGTAATAAAAACTCACCTAGACAAAAACAACTTAGGTGCTTTCAAGACTTCAGCAGACTACTTCAGAGTCGAGTTCTTAGAATCCAAAAACGACCAACTCAAAAAAGGAGGACTGATGGCTTACTCGGCCTTGGCTTCTTCTTTAATAGAAAACGAAGAGGGCCTGAAACTCACAAGTACTTTAATAGACCCTGTGCTGAATGCTTTGAACCAAGCAGACTCTAAAGTGAGGTTTTACGCAGTAGAAACTATTTACAACATTTGCAAAGTAGGCAGAAAGCACTCACTCCAAAGATTCACCGAGACTTTCAACGCAATGGTTGGGTTGATGGTTGACTCGGACGAAGAAGTCAGAAAAGCTGCTGAGAAACTTGACAGTTTGCTAAAAACTATTTTAGTAGAGTGCGAAGCTGACGAAAACTACTTTGATTCTGAAAACTTTATGGACTACATCAATGGGTACTTGCCCAGTGTGGAAGACACAAACATCCAACAAACCATAGTGTCTTGGTTTATGGTGCTGGACTCGATTCCTGACTTTGACTTGATAAAGTACCTCCACAAGTTTTTAGAAGGGTTCTTCATTATGCTCAGAAGTTCTAGAAAAGAAATCAACAACACTGTGTACAAGTTCTTAAACGACATTCTGCAGGAGATTTCTGAGAACTTCGACAATGTTGAAATCGACTTAGAGTTTTTACTGGAAGTCTTGGTTACTTTGACCAGGACTGAAAAAGGCATTGTGAGGAAAGAAGCTTGCATCTGGATGCTTGAGCTGCTTATGAGAGGAGGCAAGTCTTTGACTTCTAGGTACGACGACTGTCTCAGGTCAGTTCTTGAATGCTTGTCTGACAATGAAAACGGAATTGCAGAGATAGCAGAGGAGTGCAACGCCTACATGCTGAGCTTAGTCAAAAGGTTTTCTCAGAACAAAGAATTCTTCGACTCTTCTTCGTTGGTAGAAATCCTTATAGCCAACATTAACCACGAGTCAATGAAAACAAGGTTTGCTGTGATAGAGTGGATCATCAACTTGCAAATTTACTGTCCTCAAACTATACAGCCTTCTATTGAAACACTCATGAAGACCCTTACTGTTAGACTGAACGATCCAGTAACTGATGTGTCGGACCAAGCTTTGTATGTACTTTGCAGCATTGCTAACTACAAAGGCTTCTTTGAAAAAGTACTCCGTAACATCCTTAATTTGTTTCTGAAGAACAGAACACTACTAGAAACTTCAGGAATCAAAATAGTCAAAGCTCTATGCACAGAACTAGACAGCAAGCCTGTGTACATAGGCTTTGCAGAACTCCTGTACGATGAACCTAACTTGGAGTTTACTCGGAAAATCATAGAAATTCTTTGTGACTTGTTGCTGACTGACGAAACTTTAGACGACTTAAGAGAGCGACTGAAGTACTGTTTAGAAAACGAAGATCAAGAAGCCATTGAGTTTTTCGAAACCCTGTTTAAAACTTGGTCTTACAACGCCGGAGCAGCTTTAAGCCTTACCTACTTAATCCAAGCCTACAAACTTGCCTACGAAGCGCTTCACATACTGTCCAGGTGCCACATTGGCGTAGAGTTGCTTAAGCAGTTTTCGAGACTAGTAGACTTACTGGACTCCCACATCTTTGTGCACCTTCGCCTCCAGATGCTGGAGCACCACAGACACCCCTTTTTGCTGAGGTCGCTGTATGCTATTCTGATGTTTTTGCCGCCTTCGAGGGCTTACCAGATTCTGCAGCTGCGTCTTAAAGACATATCAACTTTGCACAAGAACTACCCCCAACAAAGCGAAGACCAACTCACCAAAATGAACTTAGTGCACTACGACGAACTAGTCACTAGGTTCATCCAAATCAACCTTCCCAAAGAAAGAATCAAGAACTTAAAAGCCTTTGGCGAGTTTGTGTAATCAGGTTACTAAAGATAGCGCATCAGCCTGTGCGGGATGCCTTTCCAGAAGCGTCTCCTGCTTCTGTCTTTTTGTCCCAAATTGGCTTTGCCGTACTTGTTCATCATTTATGTATTATTAAAGGTCTTTTCTGGCGTAGGTATGCTGGTGGGTCTTTACCTCAGTAGGTATTTCTTCCACTGTATTTACCGGTTCAGAGCGCTTTCCCCCAGTGACTTCTTCTGTGGGGCCTTTGATAGCTTGTTTTTCCTTTACAAAGCCGCCTTTGGAGCCTTTCTCCACAGCTTGAGTGGCTTCTTGCATTGATTCGGGTGTGTTTTTGAGGTTGGAGCCCTGCATTATGGATTTATCCTACAGAAGTTTAAACTCTAAATCACTTTGTACTGATAAAATGGACTACACTCTTTACAACTATTGGCGGAGTTCAAGTTCTTGGCGTGTGCGCATAGTGCTTAGCTACAAAAACATACCTTACAACTACAGGTCAGTCAACCTAGCTGAAGGAGAAAGCCAACTAGAAGAACACATCCAAAGGAACCCCCTCAAACAGGTTCCTGTGCTAGTCACTCCAGAAGTCAAGTTAAGCCAAAGCATGGCTATTTTACGCTTTTTAGAAGCCAAGCACCCACAGCCTTCGCTTGTGCCCACTCAATCCGACCTTGCTGCTAAGATGTGGGAGATCTGTGAAATAGTTAACTCAGGAATCCAGCCCCTCCAGAACATGTCTGTCACCGAAAGAATCGAGCAACTAGGAGGCGACAAAAACCAGTGGATCTCTGAAAACATCAAAAAAGGCTTCCGGGCAATAGAAAAGATTGTGAAGCACTCTTCAGAAGAGTTCTGTATAGGAAACCACATGACTCTTGCAGACGCTTGTTTGCTTCCTCAGTATTATGCTGCAGTCAAGCACTACAACTTAGATATGAGTGAGTTTCCTCATATCCAAAGAGTCTGTGAAAAACTAGTTCTCCTTCCGCAAATCCAAAGTTCTTTTCCAGAGAACCAACCTGACTACCCTGAATATTAGTACTTAAAAATTATTTTCTCCTTGAAAGTTTTCTTTGATGCTCAGTTGAATAGCTTGGTGGATTAGTTGTTCTTCGTCTAACTCAAAAAGTTCTTGGTCCTTTTTGGCTTGTTCTAAGCTTTCTTTGATAGCTTTGGTGTATCCAGAGTCTTCTTTGTTTTCTAAAGCGTTGGTTTGGGGTTGAGTGTAGCCGTGGATTACTGGAGTGTTTAGAAGAGAGTCAGAGAGCATTCTTTCGTCACGTGAGACCAGAATAAGGTGGGAGTTTTCCTGAAAGTTAGTTTGTTTTACAAGTTCTTGGAGTTTGTCAGCATCGCCTCTGTTTCCGAAGTACACTAAGTCCAGAGCTATTTTGTTCTTTCTGAGAGTTTTGCCTATTTTCGAGAGTTTCCCAGATCTAGTTTCAACAGGACTGCACACAAAAACAATGATCCTTTGTAAGTGCTCTTTTTGGGGTTTCTTTTTGAGTATAGCTTTAGCTGTTTCCAAGCCGTACTCTAAGTCAATTTTCCCTTGCAAAACGCTAGCATAGCGCAAAATTGAGAAAGCTTGGGTAATACTACTAGTGAGATCATTTCTAGACTTGTTTCCTCCCATTGATACGACTCCTAACGTACTTTCTGGTTTAGATTCAACTTTGTTGGTAGCAATCATGAAAGCAGCTTCTTGTTGGGCTTGCCACCTGTCAGGTAGATAGTCCTGGGCTCGGGCATACTCTGAGTTGTCAAAGCAAAACACAAAAGCTTCTGGAAGGGTTTGGGATTCTGCAACCAACTCATCTTCTGAAACTTCTCCTGGCTCTCGGATTTGAACCACTGGGGACTTAGTGTACAGGCAGTACCCAATTGTGAACCAGTTCTTTAAGTTATTGAGAACTGAAAAGATAACACTCAGCACTGCAATGGCAGTCCACTTTGTTAACTCATTATTGATGATTTGGATGATTGTTTGAGGCACAGACTCAAAAACCAATTCAGAGACTATCAAAAAGATCCAAATCCAGTTATAAAAGTCCTGTTTGATTCCTTGTAGAAAAAGCACTGCAATGCCTATGACTTTTAACTCCGACAATACTGTTATTGGAACTGCACACACTAGTATGGCTAGTCCTTTTCTCCTTTGGGATTTACAAATAACAAACCCTACCACTACTGTTGAAGCAAAGTGAACTAAAGGAAGAATTACAAGAAAGGCCAGTGAAGCTTCTTCTAGTTCTTGACTGTTGAAGTCAGTAGTAAAGTAGTAGATTATGTCAGTAACTCCGTCAATCAGAGAAACCAAAGGAACTGCTATCTTCAAGTAACTCTTCCAACCTTTGAACCTACCCCTAAACTGAAGCTGGTTGCTAAAGGTTTCCTCAAATACAGAGCACTCGTAAGCTATAAACACTCCCAACTCCATCCAAGTAAGTAGCAGTAACAAAAAGTCAATGCCCAAGCTAAAGTAGTCCACAGACATAATGTAGTTGATCAGCCAGATCTTAAGACTTATCAGGACACAGTAGTAGCCAAGAGTTACTACTAAGTATGCCGACTTGTGTTTCAGAGTCAGTTTTCCAATGTAGTTTGTGATCAAAACAGAAACTTTCATTCTTTTGTTGAGTTTGAACTGTCCGTTCATTATAGCTACTTCAACGTCTCTGTTGTATACTAGACAAAACACAGAATTAAAAACACGGTACACTAAAAATAAGACAAGGCACCCAAAAAGATCAGAAAAGCGAGTGAAAGTAACACTAAGCGTAAAAATGTCTCCCAGGTGTCTTAAGTAGTTCAGTAGTTTGCCTCTGTTGGTTTCTTCCAAAGAGTGCACTGAGACTTTAGGAATAAGTAAGTATAAATAAACTGAAACACAACTTAGAACCACTGAAACAGTACTATCGAAGTTGTAGATTACTGTGGTGCACATACCCACTGATACAGCAGAGTGTATGTTGGCTGTCAGAATTGTGTTGATAAAAAATGGGTGTTGATCCTTTTTCTTGAAGTAAGGAAACAAAGGAAACATGTTGAAGTACCAACCCAGAATCACAAAAGGGCTCATAAAGCGGTAAGCTCCTTTGTGAGTATCAATCTCTTCAATGCCTCCGCAAAAAATGTAGGATGAATAAATAAATATCTCATAGAAAAAACTCAGACAAAAAGCCACAAACAATACCCTGTTTTCGTAGTTCAGAGCAAAAACAACTAAGTTCAGGACTTTAAAAACACTCAGTCCACTTACTTCCAGAATTCTGAATAGTTTTTGGTACTTTTCCGTATAGAGAATCTGAGGAATGGCAAGTAGAGTAAGTATTGCAAAGAGTGTTATCAAGGAAGATTCTGATTTGCAAGTTCCAGAGTCAAGATAGAAGTCAACTGAACACTCTAAGCAGTTATCTGGAGAGTTGCAGATATCACAGCGGTCTGGGCAAGTTAAGTTAACAGTTTTGTAAGAAGGTGTTAGTCCTGAGCAGTTATTCATGCATAAGTGCACATCAAAGCTTCCTTCTTGGTATTCACTTATTTTACACTCTATAGAAGTTATTGAGCTTTTAAGTGGTTTGCAATCATAAGGCCCAATTTTGATTTCCACCGAATTGAGATCCACTGGGTAGCCATTTCCGTAAATAACAACTACTCCGTCAGGTTGCTGGCGAACCCTGTCGATTTGGTAATCAGCTTGACATAGTCCGAGTAGCAGTAGAACTATCATATTTATTAAAGACTTGCTACTAAGTCATAAAGGGAGCAATTTGAGGGCTTGACATTCACAACTGAAGTGTTTCTAAGCGAAAGGTACCCTGTGCCTATTCTGTACTTAAGCAAGAACTCTCCACTACTTTCCCCAAACACAAACACCCTGCCCTCTGAGTCTCCGAATATCAAATAATTGGAACTCACAAACACACAACTCACACTTGAGCCTGAGCCTTTCAAAGTCTGGGAGTTGGACACCTGTACAGTGCCGTCTTTACTTCCCGAAGCAAGATAATCCTTGCAGACTCCTATACAGTTTATGTCTTTTTGGTTAGTTGAGTAACTACTGACTACTTCCCAAGTTTCTGCATTCCATACTGTCACACAAGAACCTCGATTCCCTGCAACTACCAAGTCTCCCCAAACTTCCAAACAACTAGACTCTTCCAAGCTCAAAGTAGTTACCTCTTCCTCTGAGTAAAAGTCCCAAACCTTCACAGAAGCATCTTGACTTGCAACAATAAACCTTTCATTGAGAATAGCTACTTTGTTTACAGTTTCGCCAGTTCTAAGCACCCTTACTGCTTCACCTGTGTCTAGGTTCCACACTCTAATGGTTCTATCGTTAGCTCCAGAAACTGCATTCTCTGCAGTGCACACTACACTTCTGACTTTGGCAGTGTGTCCACTAAGCACCTTAACTGCTTCTCCAGTGTTTAAGTTCCACACTCTAACTTTCTTGTCGTTGCCTCCAGACAACACAAAGTTTTGGTGCAGACAAACACAACTTATGTACCCTGTTGTTGTAGGAATCTTTCTGAGCAGTTCACCATTTTCTAAGTCCCAAACTCTCAGTGACCTATCGTTGCTACTGGTTGCAAAATATTTGCCCTCTACAGAGATACAAGTTACTTCAGCCCTGTGAGCTTCCAGAGTTTTAACTGCTTCGTCGGCTTCAAAGTCCCACAGAGTCACTTTTTTGTCCTTGCCTCCAGAAACTATGCTTTTTTCGTCCTTTGAAAGAGCTAAAGCATACACTTCGCCTTTGTTGCCACACAGAGTTTTCAAAGTGTCCCCAGATTCGAACTCCCAGATTCTAATGGTCCCATCTTTGCTTCCAGAAAGTACAAACCTGCAGTCTCTAGTCAGCAGAACAACGTTTACACAAGAAGCGTGACCTATAAGTGTTTTAACGCACTCCTCGAAGTCCCAGATTTTAATAGTTGAGTCTTTGCTTCCTGAAACCAAAAACCTACAGTCTTTAGAAACGCACAAACTCTTAACCCAGCCTTTGTGGCCTTCTAGAGTCTTTAAGTGGTTCCCTTGGCTCCATACTCTTATTGTTTCGTCACGGCCTCCAGAAACCACGCAGTTCTTTGAAATGCCAACGCTTAGAACCCACCCTTTGTGGCCTTGCATTCTGTGAACAACTTCTGCCAGCTCCCAGTTCCAAACTATTACCAACCCATCTCTGCTTCCTGAGACCAAAAAGTTCTTACTTCTTGAAAGGCTGTTTACACTGTCACTGTGGCCTTCTAGCACCCTTACTGCTTCACAAGTGTAGTAGTTAAAAACCTTAATGCTGCCTTCTTGCGACCCAGAAATAATAAACTCTTTAGAAACCAACACGCAGTTTACTTTTTTAAAGTGGGCTGGAATAGTTCTAAGCACTTCTTTGGTTGACAGACTCCACACTTTGAGTTTTTTGTCGTTGCTTCCTGAAACAACTTCAGTGTTGCTTGCGAAGCACAAAGAGTTCACAGCACCAGTATGTCCAGAAAGACTAGGTCTTTCTCCGAAGTTTGCGTTTTGTAGGTCACAGCTATCTAAAACTGCTTCATCCAAAACAGCATTTAAGAAGTTAACACCTTTCAGGTTAGAGTTTGATAATTTAGTTCTTTGCATGACACAGTTCGACAAGTTAGCTCCAGGAATGCTTACACAACTAAGGTCCAAACCACTGAAGCTGTAGTTACAGAAGTTAAGGATAGTAATTGCGTTGGCAGCAGCCCTTGCTAAGTTAGGGTTTTCTTTGGATTTGTAAACAATCTCTAGCAAACTTTCAGAGTTCCCAATAAAAACGTCTTTAAAAAACTCCAGAATCACCTTTTCACCTGCAAACTCCACAGAGTTCAGACACTCAACAGCTTGTTTTAAGTCTTTGTTGACCAAGTCAAAAATGTGCTCGCAGAAGTAAAACTCCTTTAATGTTTTGTGGATGAACTTAAAAATGTACTTACTTTCAGCTTTAATGAGACAACCCCTTTGGACCTTTTCGTCAACACTCAAAAAGTGTCTTTTCATAGAAGACTCTTCTCTCACACTAAACAACTCAACCTTTTCAAGAGTCATAAGATAAGCCAGTTCCTTAGCAAAGCTTTCATAGTCTTCTTCCTGAACGTTGCCTCCCAGTCTTTTGTTCTGTTCGTTTTTATAAAACTCTAAAGTAAAGAACCTGTAAACTTCGTACTTTTTAACTGCTTTTTTTCCCTTGAGTGAAGGGTAGGCTTCGTAAATGAAGTACAGCAGCAAAGGGAACTTAACCAGTTCCAGAATGCTTGGACTTGAAAAAATAAACTCCGAGCATTCAGAGGGCCCAAAAGACTTAGGTCTAAAACCTGAGATCTTAGTTAAGAAGCTTTCAATCATCTGGTTGTTGAAGGGCTGAATGTAAAGGTCTTTTCTTAGATGGTCTAGAATCTTGTTTTCAGTTCTCGGCGAAAAAGTACTTAGACCTAGTTTGTGTGAGTGGTAACTCCTGCACAGAAACACCCACTTGGACTCAGGAAAGTGCTCTGAAAGAGTTCCTTTTTCTATTAAGCTTCCAGTGTACTCAATTTCGTCGTGGCCGTCACACACAAACAGCACCTTTTTTGTTTTGAGTTCTTCTTTGTAGTCTTCTAAGCCGTTGTACTTAAGCACTCCGTTTATAAAGTTCTTTTCAATGTCTTCAATCTTGGCTAGCCAAATATACAAAGGAAGGTACTCGCATTCAGGGTCCCAAGCCAGGTCTATTGTGAGGAGTTTGCTGAACAAAGTTTTCCCTGAGCCTGCTTCGCCCATTATAAGTATTGACTTAACTTGACTGTTGAATATAAGTTCAGTGACTTTAGACTTTAGGTCGAAAGTTTGGTGTGAGTTAGCAAGTTGTTTGTCAGAAGCCACAGGCGAGATGTAGTACTCTTTTTCTTCTAAGTCTTGGTTGAGCTTCTTGATCCTTTCTTTGAGTTTTTCGTAAACAGAGGGTTTGTCTGTGACAAACTTGTTGTAAGTGTCTTCTATCTGTTCTAGTTGGACCTTCCATGAGTCACTTATTAGAGCTTCGAACTCGTATAGCATAGTTGGGTTGTTGATAAGTGCAACTATGTTGCTCTTCTTCTCTCCGTTGATGCCAGTGCGTTCATTAAGTATTCTGTTTAACTCTTGGTAAAGCTCAGTTTCTGGTGGTAGTTTTCCCATGAGCATGATAACTTCAAAGATCATTTTGAACCTTACTTTAGGCTCAGAGTCACAAGCTAAGTACTTAAAGTTCTGCAGAAGTTGAAGTTTTCTATTTGAGCACAAAAGGTCAAACAACAGAGTAATTCCTTCAAACTTAACTACCCAGTCCGAAGTGTTCTTCAAGAACTCAGTAAAGTTGTCCAGTTCAGAAAACTTAGACTCGATGTAGTAACTCTGAAGCAAAAGTAGTTTCCAGTGAACTTTTGCCTTTTTTTGCTTGAAAACATCAGACAAGCGACCAAAAGCCACAGACAAAATGCTTTCAACAGCATCTAAGGCATCACTGATTCCAAAGACTCCCAAAATAACTTTGCCGCAGTCAACTAGTAACCTTGACTTGTCTTCATTTGTAAAAGTTTCAGAACTGAAAAGCATCAAAATGTCTCTGCACCTTTGAACTTCAAAACAGAAGTGGAGCTCAAAGATGTCTTTTTCGTTAGAGTTAGAAGCTAAGTCTTTAAGGATTTGTTGGTAGTTGTCTAGTCTGGTTCTTTGAATTCTGGATTTTTGTTGCTTCAAAGCAAGTCCTAAGTAAGGCCTGAGTGTTTTAACCATCAAGTACTTCAAAGGAGCTGCCCAGATTTGTAGGTTGTCTAGGTTAAGAGTTTCAATGACTTTCAAAGCTACTTCAAAGGGATTGTCAACTTGGGTTTCGCTAGTTAACTCAAGTTCCTGTATGCACTCCAGTACGTCTGATTTCCTTCCTTGTGAAGCAAGACCAAGCATTCTTTCTGCCACTTCGTAGTTTTGGTAGTTCTGACTAGTAGTAACTATGGGTTCTTGTTTCTGCATCACTGTTGCAGGGAAGCCAGCCTTGGTACTAGGGTTCTCTTCAGAGTTTTTTTTTGACTTAGAGAAACAAGAACCCCCGCCTAGAAGTTTAGGCTTTATAAAAGCTTCACCTTCAGTCAAAACCAAACTCCAGTTTTCTAAGGTGCTAAAGTTGTTTGGAGGCTTAGGAAATTTCTTCAACAGAGTCACTCTTCCTTTCTCAAACACCTTTAACTCTGCGCAGTCCAGATTCGAATGTAAATAAGCTTCAGAAGTAGCATTTTTAAAGTGCCCCAGGCAACCCTTTGAGCAGTTGCCAGAAAACTGCAGAGTAAGCATTTTTATGAGAAATCTAAACTATGCAGAAAAGTATTCACAAAAAAGAATCAGTGAATGTCTAAGTTAGAAAGGTTAAGTCATAGTTATAAATGGAGGCTAATTGTTTTCAGAAATGCCAGGCTATGTATATATGTGAGTGTAGGGAGTTTCTGTGTTCCCACAACTTTGCTGAGCATGCTATGAAAGGCCATAATAGTTACCCCATTAACCAGGAGATAAAAGCCCAGAAGATGCTTGGAGTGATTTCCAAGAGGAAGCAAGAAGTCATCAGGGCTAGTGAATTGATTATCTCTGAAGTAGAGAAAATAACCTCTTACCAACTTGACCGACTTAAAGAACTGGAGCAAAAGGTGCTCAACTACGAAACAATCGAAACACTTAGACAAGAAACAGAAGGAATACGGCCTTCTAAGAACCACCTGAAACAACTCAATAACCTTGTAGAGGCCCTTGGCTGTGAGAAGCTAAGCATGGTGGTTTCTGGCAGTGCTGATAATACCATCAGAGTTTGGGAGGATGGAGAGACTAGAGTATTAAAAGGGCATAGTGACTGTGTCAGATCAGTTGCTGTGTCTCTGAAGAAAGGGATGCTAGTGTCTGCTAGTAATGATTCCACCATTCGAGTGTGGAGTCTAGCTACTGCACAACTAACCCGAGTACTCAAGGGGCATGGTGATGAGGTATGGTGTGTGGCCATTTCTAGAGATGGCGAGTGGATTGTGTCCGGGAGTAAAGACAAAACACTTAGAGTGTGGAGTCTAGCCTCTGGACTAACCACTCAAGTACTCAAAGAGCATAATCATTGGGTTGGATCAGTGGCCATTTCTAGCAATGACCAATTCATTGTCTCTGGTAGTTGGGACAAGACACTCAGAGTGTGGAGTCTAACTACTGGAGAAGTGATTAGAGTTCTTGAAGGCCACAGCCATTGCGTCAACTCAGTGGCTATTTCCAAGAGTGATCAATACATTGTCTCCGGGAGTCATGACTGCACTGTTAGACTGTGGAGTCTTA
>PR_CR_10_Liq_1_inCRDRAFT_1000163_pt1 | contig 39171 bp, 30 predicted proteins | sample PRCRCaboRojoPR_3_FD_10241 | JGI IMG/M metagenome (IMG submission 10241) | reverse complement strand
CGACGGCTCGCCATCGCCCGCCGCCGCAAGCACGGCGTCGCGCGCGGCGGCCGCCCGGTCCCGGGAAAGCCGCAGGTTGACCGCCGCGCCGCCGGCAGAGTCCGAGAACCCCGCGAAGATCAGCGTCTTGCCGTCATAGCGACCGGCCGCGATCCGGTCGCCCAGAAGCCGGACATTGACCTCCGCCCGCGGGTCGAGCGTGGCCGTGCCGTCCTCGAAGCGGAACCCGGCCGACAGCCGCTGCGCCTGGCCGCGCGTGGCGAGCATCTCGCGCAATTCCGCAAGACCGGTTTCGGCATCGAGGGCGGTCACCGCCTTGGCCAGCCGCTGACCGTCCCGGCCGAGCGGCACCGGCGTGACCGCCTGCCCGACGAATCCCGTGGCCGGCACCAGCGCCTGCGCGGCCTCGGTTTCGAGATAGGCCAGCAACTGGCGCGCGAAACGGGGCAGCCGGCGCGCGGGCGTATAGACCCGGAGCCGTTCGGTCAGGGGGTAGTCCTCTGCCTTGATCGCCGCCGGATCGGGCGCGATGCGAAAGCCGCAGGCGCCCGCGATGGCCAGCGGCCTGGCATTGCCGATCTCGGAATAGCTGACGAGCCCGATGGCAAAGGGATCGGTGGCCACCCGGTCCGACAGGGCCGGGGCCGAGGGCGCGTAGGACAGGTGCGGCCCGGCGGTGATGCCGCCCGCGCCAGGGAACCGCGCCGCCAGCAGCCGCGTCTGCCCCGCACCGCCCGCGCGGATCACGGGGATGACGGGGGCGTCGGGCCCGCCCAGATCGCGCCAGTTGCGGATCTCGCCGCTGAAGATCGCCGACAGCTCGGCCACCGTCAGGGCCGTGACCGGGTTCTCCGGCGCCACGACCGCCACCAGCGCGTCGAGTCCCACGATGCGCGCGCGGCGGGGGTCGGTCAGCTCTCCGATCCCGGCCTCGCGGGCCATCCCGGCCTCGGCCGCGGTGACCGGGCGCAGCGCAAGCGCGAGGTCGGCTTCGGCGGCGACCAGGTCGGCGATCCCCTCGTCCGTGGTGCTGGCGCGGATCGCGATCTCGGCCACGGGCGTGCCGTCGCCGGCCCGGAGCGCATAGCTGAAATGGGTCTCGTCATCGATCCGCTTGACCGCGGTCAGGCCGTGCTGGCGGGCATAGCCCTCGATGAAGGCGGGCATCAGCACCAACCCCATCTGCCGGGCACCCGAGATCGCCACCCGCGCGACGGCATCCCCCGGGCCGGGACAGCCCGGACCGCTGCACCGGACGCCGTCGGCTGCCAGCGTCATCGGCCCGTAGCGCGTGTCGATGCGGTAGAACTCACCGTCGTATTGCAGCAGCGTGCCCGGCAGGCTGAGACTGCCGTCGCGCGCGGTCAAGGTAACGTCCTGGGCGCGAAGCGGCGCGGCCGAGAGACTCAGTACAAGGACGGCGAGCGCCGCCAAACGGGAAAACAAGGGTCGCACCAGGGGTTCGGATCAGGATCAGTTCCGGGCGATCTTCAGGTCTGGGACGGCGTTTTTCAAGACGAGAGGCTCCTTGCCGCCGCAGGGCGGCAGCGCAAAGCGCAGGCCGACATCCGAGTTCTCGGCGCCCGGTGCCCGGATCAGCGTCATGGCGTCGATCTCGACGGCGCAGTCATCGTCCTCCGCGCTGGCCTCGACTTCCATGCGCACGGTGCCGGCGGGTGTCCAGTCGGTCATCGGCAGGGTGTAGACCTCGGCCATCATCGGGTCGGCCACGTCGGGATCGCCCAACACGGTCAGGAAGCCGCCGCCGACCCGCACGGCATGATCGGCGCTGCGCGCGTTGCCGGCCCAGACATGGCCGGTATCGGTCCCGGTCGCGCCGAATTCGAGCGCATGCAGATCGAGATCGGCGGACCCGCGCCATTGCAGCGCCACGCGCTGGATCCTGTCCATGTCCGGGACATGGGTGACGATGGATGCGGTCTGACCGCTGGGCAGGCGGGCCACGATCCTTGCCTGCCGGGCCATCGCGGGCACGAGGACATGGAGCCCGCCATAGATATTGGTCCGCGACGCGACGGCCAGCCCGTCATGGCTGATCTCGACCCGCGAGCGCGGGTGGCAGGGCGCATCCAGCGTGACCGAGACCAGCGCGCCGGGCCGGACCGAGGCCGCCAGCGAGATCGAACAGGGCATGCCATAAGGGCTCAGCGCGCGCTGGGCGTCGCTGATCGGGCGCGTCGGGTCGAACTGCAGCGCCGCGACGCGCGCGGGCAGGCCGGACATGCGGTCGGGCAGGNTGGCGGCGGGCAGCATGACGTCGCGGGGCAGCATCAGCGCGCCGCCCTCGGGATCGAAGGTCAGGATCGGGTCGACCTTGTCGGCCAGATCCGCCGGCGAGTCGATGATCGACCCGGTTTCGATCTGGCTCAGGTCCAGCATGGTCGGGCTGCGGCGCGGGTTCGGATCGGTCATGGCGCCGGTNCGGATCCCGGCACTGTCNGGCACGGCAGGCTGGCGGGCCTGCCGGCCGTCGGCCTCGCGCGCTGCCACGTTGTCGCGGGACTGCGCCTCGATCTGCGGGGCGGAGGTGTCGGCCACGAACTGCGGCTGGTCGGCCATCCGCGCCAGGAAGGCAATGGCCGCGTCGCCGTTCTGCGAGACGTTCGTCATCGCGACGGCGAAGAAGACCCCTGTCAGGATTGCCAGCTTGCGCTCGGAAAGGCGCATGTTTCGACTCCAGATCCAATTCCGCGTTGGGTCCAGTATGCCGATAACAATCGGAGAAGAGATTGAAACAATTTAGGTCTTTTTGTGGTCGCGGTTTCTGAGCGCGCACCGCATATCTGGCCCGGAACGTCCCCCGGAATCAGATATCTTGTGGACCCGGGACCGGCACCCACGAGACCTGTGACACGGTTCCGCCACATTCGGACGGCCCTCCGGCTTCGGTCAGGCCGTGCGCGCGGGATCGGCCAGCCGGCCGTGGCAGTGCTTGAATTTCTTGCCGGACCCGCAGGGGCAGGGGGCGTTGCGGCCGGGATTGCCCCAGGTGGAGGGGTCGTTCTCGTCGAAGGCCGGGGTCGCGGCGGCCCCGCCGCCGGCGCCCGTCTCGGGGAGGGGCGGCTGGTCGGCGGCCTTCTGCATGGCCTCCTGCTGGGCCTTCATCTCGGCGATCATCTGTTCCTGCTCTTCGGGCGTCAGCGGGCGGATGCGCGACAGCTTCTCCGCCACTTCGACCCGCAGCGAATTCAGAAGCGTCTCGAACAGTTGGAACGCCTCGGTCTTGAACTCGTTCAGGGGATCGCGCTGGGCATAGCCGCGGAAGCCGATGACGGATCGCAGATGTTCCAGCCGGAGCAGGTGCTCGCGCCACTTGCCGTCGATCGACTGCAGCAGGATCGACTTCTCGATCTGGCGCATGTTCTCGGGGCCGAACTGGGCCGCCTTCTGCGCCATGAACGCGTCGGAGGCGCTGTAGAGCCGTTCGCGGACCTGTTCGTCGTCGACGCCTTCCTCGTCGGCCCAGCCGGCCACGTCGACATCGAGGCCGAGCTTTTCCCGTACCGCCGCCGTGAGTCCCTCGATATCCCACTGATCGGCATAGCTTTTCGGGGGCATATGCGTGTCGACCAGGTCGTCGATCACCTGGTGGCGCATGTCCTGGACGATCTCGGAAAGATCCTCGGCNTCCATGATCTCGCGGCGCTGGCCGAAGATCGCCTTACGCTGATCGTTCATGACGTCGTCGAACTTCAGCAACTGCTTGCGGATGTCGAAGTTGCGCGCCTCGACCTTGGCCTGGGCCTTTTCCAGCGACTTGTTCACCCAGGGGTGGACGATTGCCTCGCCCTCTTTCATCCCGAGGGTGGAGAGCATCTTCTCGAGCCGTTCGGATCCGAAGATCCGCATCAGATCGTCCTCGAGGCTGAGGAAGAAGCTGGACCGTCCCGGATCGCCCTGGCGCCCGGACCGGCCGCGCAGCTGGTTGTCGATCCGGCGGGATTCGTGACGCTCGGTCGCCAGAACGTAGAGGCCGCCGGCCTCGAGCACCTGTTTCTTCTCGTCGGCGTGTTCGGCCTCGATCTGGGCCCGCAGGTCCTCGGGGTCGGCGTCCGGCGTCTCGTCCAGCGCCTCCATGACCTTCATCTCGACATTGCCGCCAAGCTGGATGTCGGTCCCGCGCCCGGCCATGTTGGTCGCGATCGTCACCGCGCCGAGCTTGCCGGCATCGGCCACGATCTTGGCCTCCTGCTCGTGGTGGCGGGCGTTCAGAACGTTGTGCGGCACGCCTTCCTTCTTCAGAAGGCTGGACAGGAATTCCGACTTCTCGATCGATGTCGTGCCGACGAGGACAGGCTGGTTCTTATCGTGGGCGGCCTTGATCTCTTCGGCGATGGCGTCGAACTTTTCCTTCGCCGTGCGGTAGATCTGGTCGTGTTCGTCCTTCCGGGCGATGGGTTCGTTCGTCGGCACCTGCACCACGCCCAGCCCGTAGATTTCCGCGAATTCCTCGGCCTCGGTCGCGGCGGTGCCGGTCATGCCCGAGAGCTTTTCGTAGAGGCGGAAATAGTTCTGGAAGGTCACGCTGGCGAGGGTGACGTTCTCGGGCTGGATGCTGGCGCCTTCCTTGGCCTCGATGGCCTGGTGCAGCCCGTCGCTCAGGCGCCGCCCGGGCATCATGCGGCCGGTGAATTCGTCGATCAGCACGACCTCGTCGCCGCGGACGATGTAATCCTTGTCGCGGCTGAAGAGCTTGTGGGCCTTCAGCGCCTGGGTGACGTGGTGCACCAGCGTCGTGGATTCCGGATCGTAGAGCGACTGGTCCTCGGGCAGCAGGCCCTCTTCGCGCAGACGCGCCTCGATGAACTCGTTGCCTTCGTCGGTAAAGGTGACGTTGCGGCTTTTCTCGTCGAGGGTGAAATGCTCATCGGTGATCTCGGGGATGAAGCCGTCGATCGCGGTGTAGAGATCGCTGCGGTCCTGGCTGGGGCCGGAGATGATGAGCGGCGTCCGGGCCTCGTCGATCAGGATCGAGTCCACCTCGTCGACGATGGCGAAATAATGCCCGCGCTGGGCCATGTCCTTCAGCTCGGACTTCATGTTGTCGCGCAGGTAGTCGAAGCCGAGCTCGTTGTTCGTCGCGTAGGTGATGTCGGCCTGGTAGGCGGCCTTTTTCTCGGCGTCGTCCTGGAACGGCACCACCACGCCCGTCGTCATGCCGAGCGCGCCGTAGACCTTTCCCATCCATTCCGCGTCGCGGCGGGCGAGGTAGTCGTTGACCGTCACGATATGCACGCCCCGGCCGGTCAGCGCGTTCAGGTAGGCCGGGAAGGTCGCGACCAGCGTCTTGCCTTCGCCCGTCTTCATCTCGGAAATGTTGCCCTGGTGCAGGAAGATCCCGCCCATCAGCTGCACGTCGAACGCCCGCAGGCCAAGGGCCCGCTTGGCGGCTTCGCGGCAGTTGGCGAAGGCCTCGGGCAGCAGCGCCTCGAGCGACTCGCCATCGCCGTGGCGCTTGCGCAGCTCTTCGGTCTTGGACTTCAGCTCGTCGTCCGAGAACTTCTCGTAATCCGCTTCGAGCGCGTTGATCTTCTCGACGATCGGGCGGGTGGACTTGATCTTCCGGTCGTTCGGCGTGCCGAAGACCTTTTTCGCCATTGTTCCAAGACCCAGCATGTCTGCCTTTCTCTCCGCCCTGACGGCTTCGTGTACCGGACCCGGTTGTCCCCGCTTTCCGCTATACATACAAGGTGCGGTGAGAGGCTGGTCCCGGACCGTGCGACCGTGATCGCATGTAAGGGGCCTCGGAATGGGTGTCAACGGACCGCGCCGGTCAGGACGCCCGTGCGACAGGGTCCGCACGCGGCCCGGAGAGGAGGAATTCCCATGGCAAGACTGTCGAAACTGGTTGCGGGCGCCGCGCTGGCCGCCGGCCTGGCGGCATCGGCTGCGACGGCGCAGGAGACGCCGGCGCCGGGCACCGTGCTGGCGACGGTGAACGGAACCGAGATCACGCTCGGTCACCTGGTCGCCCTGCGCGAACGTCTGCCCGAGCAGTACCAGAACCTGCCCGACGAGGTTCTGTTCAACGGCATGCTGGACCAGCTTGTGCAGCAGACCGTGCTCCAGCAGGAAATCGAGGGCGACCTGAACGCCAAGCAGGAACGCGCCTTCGAGAACGAGCGCCGCGCCTTCCTCGCCAGCGAGATGATCCAGCGCCTGAGCGGACAGGAAGTGTCCGAGGCCGAGATCGAGGAAGCCTACCGGGCCCGCTATGCCGACGCGGCGGCGGGCACGGAATACAACGCCTCTCACATTCTCGTGGAGACCGAGGACGAAGCGCGGGAAATCCTGGGCCTGCTCGAGGATGGCGGCGATTTCGCCGCGCTGGCGCAGGAGCGGTCCACCGGCCCGTCGGGGCCGCGCGGCGGCGAGCTGGGCTGGTTTTCCGAGGGCATGATGGTCGCGCCCTTCGAGGAAGCGGTGCTCGAGATGGAAACCGGCGCCGTGGCCGGCCCGGTCCAGACCCAGTTCGGCTGGCATGTCATCAAGCTGAACGACACCCGGCAGAAGGAAGCCCCGGCCCTCGAAGAGGTGCGGGCCGACATCCTCGGGGAGTTGCAGGGCCAGAAGCTGGACCAGGCCGTGACCGCCCTGACGGAGGCCGCCGAGATCGAGCGCGCCGACGTGGATATTGATCCCTCGGTCATCCGCGATGTAACGGTGTTCGATCAGGAGTAAGGCGCGAAAGGGCGTGGCATGGCCGCCAAGACCGGGAAGAGCGGGTCCGCGAAGACGAAGATCAAGGATCTGAAGGCGGAAATCCGCAAGCTGAAGCGCAAGGCCGCCAAGCTGCGCAAGAAACTGAAGGCCGGCGCCGCCCCCGCGGCGCCGGACGTGTCGCCGCTGGCACCCGCCGGCGGCTTTCCCCCGCTGCCCTCGATCGCGGGGGTCGCGCTTTCGGCCACCGCGGCCGGCGTGCGCTATGCCGACCGGACCGACGTGATGCTGGCGCGTCTCTCGCCGGGCACGTCGATGGCCGGCGTCTTTACCAAATCGGCGACCCGATCGGCGGCCGTGCTGGACTGCGAGGCCAAGATCGCCGGCCTGGCCGGGAAGGGTGCAGGCAAGGGCGGCTTCGCGATCCTCGTCAATTCCGGCAACTCCAACGCCTTCACCGGCGCGGCCGGCGCGGCGGCGGTTCAGGCGGTGACCTCGGGCGCGGCCAAGGCGCTGGACGTGCCGGTGCGCCACGTCTTCACGGCCTCCACCGGCGTGATCGGCGAACCGCTGCCCGTCGAGAAGGTCACCGGCGCCATCGCCGATCTGAAGGCCGGGCTCGGCGCGGGCGGGCTGGAAGACGCCGCGCGCGCGATCATGACGACCGACACCTACCCGAAGGGCGCGTCGGCCGAGCTCGAGATCGGCGGCGCGCCGATCCGTATCGCCGGGATCGCCAAGGGCTCGGGCATGATCGCGCCCGATATGGCGACCATGCTGGTCTTCATCTTCACCGATGCGAAGATCGAACAGCCGGTCCTGCAATCTATGCTGTCCAATCTGACCGGTCCCACCTTCAACGCGATCACCGTGGACGGCGACACCTCCACCTCGGACACGCTGCTTCTGGCGGCCACGGGCAAGGCCGACATGGCCGCGATCACTTCGGCACGGTCGGCGGCGGGCCGCGCCTTTGCCGCTGCACTCCGCGGGGTGATGGAGGATCTCGCCAAGCAGGTCGTCCGCGACGGCGAGGGTGCAACGAAATTCATCGAGGTCGCCGTGACCGGGGCGACCAGCCCTACCGCGGCGCGCAAGGTCGCGCTGGCCATCGCGAACTCGCCGCTGGTGAAGACCGCGGCGGCGGGCGAGGATCCGAACTGGGGCCGGATCGTCATGGCCGTGGGCAAATCCGGTGCGCCGGTCGACCGCGACGCGCTGACGATCCGCCTGGGCGATATCCTCGTGGCCGAGAAGGGCTGGGTCGCCGAGAGTTACCGCGAGGCGGACGGCGCGGCCTACATGCAGCGCGACGAGATCCGGATCGGCGTCGACCTGGGGCTCGGCAAGGCGGGCTACACCGCCTGGACCTGCGATCTCACCCACCAGTACATCGCCATCAACGCCGATTACCGCTCATGAAGAAAACCGTTCTGGTCTCGGCCGTCGCGCTGATCGACGCAGACGGCCGCGTGCTGCTGACCCAGCGTCCCGNGGGAAAATCCATGGCCGGGCTCTGGGAATTCCCGGGCGGCAAGGTGGAACCCGGCGAAACCCCCGAGGCCGCGCTGATCCGCGAACTGGAGGAAGAGCTTGGCATCAACACCTGGGAAAGCTGCCTGGCGCCGCTGACCTTCGCCAGCCACGGCTATGACGACTTCCACCTGCTGATGCCGCTCTTCGCCTGCCGGAAATGGCAGGGCACGCCGCACTCGCGCGAGGACCAGGCGATGGCCTGGGTGCGCAAGCAGGCGCTGCGCGACTACCCGATGCCGCCGGCGGACATCCCCCTGATCCCGATCCTGCGCGACTGGCTCTGAGCCGCCCGCGCGCGNCGGTTCAGTCGAGCCAGCCCTTCAGATTGTCCTCGATCACGGTCGAGAGCACGTCGATATGCGCCGCGTCGGCGTTGAGGCAGGGAATGTAGGTGAAGCTTTCGCCGCCCGCTTCCTCGAAGCTCTCCTTGATCTCCTCGTTGATCTCCTCGAGCGTTTCGACGCAGTCCGACGAGAAGGCCGGCGCGATCACGGCGATGTTCTTCTTGCCGCTCTCGGCAAGCCGGGCGACTTCCTCGACGGTGTAGGGCTTCAGCCATTCCTCGGGTCCGAAGCGCGACTGGAAGGTGGTGACGATCTCGCCGTCTTCCCAGCCGAGCCGTTCCTTCAGCAGGCGCGAGGTCTTCTGGCACTGGCAGTGATAGGGGTCGCCTTCGAGCAGGTAGCGCTTGGGCACGCCGTGATAGGAGGTCACCAGCACGTCCGGCCGCTCGTCCAGGTCGCCATAGGCCGTTTCCACCGACCGCGCGAGCGCGTCGATGTATTGCGGATGCTCGAAATAGGGCGCGACGGTGCGCGCGGCCGGCTGCCACTTGGCCTTCATCAGGGACCGGAAGAACTGGTCGTTCGCCGTGGCGCTCGTGGCGCCGGCATAATGCGGGTAGAGCGGGAAGAAGAGGATGCGGTCGCAGCCCTTCTCGATCAGCGCGTTGACCTTCGATTCGGTCGAGGGATTGCCGTAGCGCATGCAGAAATCGACGATGACGTCGTCGCCGTAGCGCTGCTGCATGCGCTCGGTGATCTTCGCCGTCTGCTCCTTGGTGATGGTCATCAGCGGGCTTTCATCCGCCTCGGTGTTCCAGATGCCGCGATAGGCCTCGCCCGAGGAGAACGGCCGCTTGGTCAGGATGACCAGCTGCAGAAGCGGCTGCCAGATCCAGGGCGAATAGTCGATGACCCGGCGGTCCGACAGGAACTCGTTCAGGTAACGGCGCATCGACCAGTAATCGGTCGCGTCCGGGGTGCCGAGATTGGCGATCAGGACGCCGGTTTTCCCGAACCGGACCGCGGGATGGTCGGCGGGGGCGTGGGGCAGGGGGGTCGGCGGCGTCATGTCGTTCATGTCTCGTCCTCGCGGGCCTGTGGCATCCGGCGTTGTCCTAGCTCATGACCCGTCACGGTCAAGACGCGGCGGAGTCGCGGTCGGATCGTATTCCTCGGTGCCGAGCGCATCCGCCAGGCGGGCCGTGGCGGAGCCCGGCCGTTGGGGCTTCTGCTGCGACTCGTGCGGCGCCCAGCCGGTCAGCCAGACGGTTTCGAACGTGGCGGGGACGCGCCCGTCGGCCCCGGCATGATGGGCGGCATAGATGCGCGCGGCCTCGGTGAAAAGGGCGCGGCGGGCCGGTGCGCGGTGGCGCTGGGCCAGCGCGTTGGTCTCGCCCATGGCGCGCAGATCGCGCATCAGGTGAAAGGCGCTTTCATAGCGCACGGTCAGCGGGGCCGAGTCGGCGACGGGCAGCGCGAATCCGGCCCGCTGCAACAGCGCGCCCAGGTCGCGGATCTCGCCCATCGGCAGCACGCGGGGGCTGAGCCCGCCGGTCAGGCGCGATTCGGCCTCGGCCAGCGCGGCGCGCAGTTCCGCCAGCGTCTGGCCGCCGAAAAGCATGGCCATGAACAGCCCGTCCGCCTGCAGCGCCCGGCGGCACTGCACGAGCTGGCCGACCGGGTCGTCGGCCCAGTGGAGCGCCAGCGCATGCACGACGAGATCGTGCCGCCCCGGCTGCAGGTCCAGCGTCTCGGCATCCGGAACGACGGTCGCGCCCGGCAGAACCCCGGCCCAGGCTTCGGGGAAGCCCGTGACGATGGCGGGCGCGCTAAACGACCTTTTAACCTCGGCCAGTCTTTCATGCAGTTCGGAGGCCGCTCGATCGTGCAGGAAGAGTGCAGAGTTCGGGTCGCGCCGGGCCCGGGCGCGNAAACGCGCCAGCGCGGTGCGGTCTGTCAGGCGTGTCGGTGTCTGCATCGGGCGGTCTCCACCAAGATGGGCGCAACCTAGGACCTTCACGTGAGATTGCAATCCGCACTCCGTCTGCTCTACCCGCCGCAATGCCTCGGCTGTGCCGCCCCGGTCGAGACGGAATTCGGCCTCTGCGGGACCTGCTGGCGGGACATGGCCTTCCTGTCGGGTGCGGGGTGCGACATGTGCGGCCAGCCGCTGGCCGCCGCGGCCGGGCCGGAAGAGGATCCGGCCAGCCTCCATTGCGACGACTGTCTCGCGGCGCCCCGGCCCTGGGCGCGCGGGCGCGCGGCGCTGCGCTACGAGGGCACGGCGCGCCGGCTCATTCTCGGGCTGAAGCACGGCGACCGGACCGATCTCGCGCGCCCGGCCGGGGCATGGATGGCAAGGGCGGTCGCGCCGCTGCTGTCGCCCGACACGCTGATCGTGCCGGTCCCGCTGCACTGGCGGCGGCTCTTCGCGCGGCGTTACAACCAGGCGGCGCTGCTTGCCGTCGCGCTTGGGCGCGAGACGGGCTGTGGCGTCTGCCCGGACTTGCTGGTGCGGTCGCGGCCGACGCCGATGCTGGACGGGCTGGGCCGCGACGCGCGTCACGCGGCGCTGTCAGGCTGCCTGCGGCCGCATCCGCGCCACGGGGCGCAGGCGCAAGGGCGGCCCGTCCTGCTGGTCGATGACGTGATGACAAGCGGGGCCACGCTGGCCGCGGCGGCCGAGGCCGTGCTGGCCGCCGGCGGGGCGCGCGTCGATGTCGCGGTTCTGGCGCGCGTTGCGAAGGTTACCTAAATCCCTATAGTCCCCCGAGGAAAGGGTAACCGGATGTCACAGGTCGAGATTTACACGACCCGCTTCTGCGGGTTCTGCATCGCCGCCAAGCGGCTTCTGAAAAAGAAGGGCGTCGGCTTCGCCGAGATCGACGTCGGCCGCGATCCCGAGAGGCGCGCCGAGATGGTGAAACGCGCGGGTGGCGGCTACACCGTGCCGCAGATCTTCATCGACGGCGCCCATGTGGGCGGCTGCGACGAGCTTTACGCGCTGGAACGTGCCGGCAAGCTCGACCCGATGCTGAAGGCGGGCTGACCCATGCGCGCCGGTCTCGTCCAGCTCACGGCCTCGGATCTGCCGCACGAGAACCTGCCGGTGACGGAGGCGCGGGTGCGCGAGGCCGCGGCCGCCGGTGCCGAGCTGGTGCTGACGCCCGAGGTGACGAACATCGTCTCCACGAGCCGGACCCATCAGCGGGCCCATCTTCACCATGAAGCGGACGATCCGACGCTGGCCCGGCTCCGCACCGTCGCGGCGGAGCTGGAGGTCTGGCTGCTGATCGGGTCGCTGGCGCTCCGGACCGATGACCCCGAGGGCCGGTTTGCGAATCGCAGCCTTCTCGTGACACCCGGGGGAGAGATCGCGGCGCGCTACGACAAGATCCACATGTTCGACGTGGACATCTCCGAGACCGAGTCCTACCGGGAATCGAGCGGTTTCCGCCCCGGCGACCGTATGGTTCTGGCCGAAACACCCTGGGGCGGGCTGGGGATGACCGTCTGCTACGACATGCGTTTTCCACATCTCTACCGCGATCTCGCCAAGGCCGGCGCCCGCATCCTGTCGGTGCCCGCGGCCTTCTCGCCGGTGACGGGTGCGGCGCATTGGGAAACGCTGTTGCGGGCCCGCGCCATCGAGACCGGCTGTTTCGTCCTGGCCCCGGCGCAGACCGGGCAGCACGCGGCCAGCCGCGGCAAGGCGCGGGAAACCCATGGGCACAGCCTGGCGGTGGGGCCCTGGGGCGAGGTGCTGGCCGATGGCGGCACGGCGCCCGGCGTGACCTTCGTCGATCTCGACATGGACGCGGTGGACCGGGCGCGCCGGCGCGTTCCCGCGATCGGCCATGACCGGCCCTATGATGGCGCGCCATGAGTGAACCGAACGATCCCCTGGCCGTCGCGCTTTTCGGCGAGATCTTCATGGCCGACCAGTTGGCGCGCAACCGGATCTCGCGAGCGCTGCCCAAGGGGATGGAACTCAGCCATTTCTCGGTGCTGAACCACCTCGCCCGGCTCAACGCCGAACGCACCCCGGCGCAGCTGGCGCGCAGCTTTCACCTGACCCGGGGGGCGATGACCAACACGCTGCACAAGCTCGAGGTGGCCGGATACGTCCATATCCGGCCCGACTGGGACGACGCGCGCCGCAAGCTCGTCTCGATCAGCCCGGCCGGGCGGTCGGCCCGCGACGCGGCGATCGCGGCCATCGGCCCTATCCTGCACGACGTGGTGCGTGCGATCGGCGCCGAGAAGGTGCGCGCGGCGCTGCCGGTGCTGCGCGAGCTGCGCAACCGGCTGGAAGACGACGGCTGAGGCGGGAACCGTGCGGAGGCGCCTCCGGCGCCGCGCCTTTGCTCACCCCGCACCCGCTGCGCGGCCGCAGGGCGCGTTCTTTCTGCCGGGAAAGGCCGGGCAGCGCCCGGCCGATGCCGAGCTTGGGCGGTCGAGCCGCGGTCAGGCGCGCTTCACGCTGGCGGTCACGTAGTTCACCGACAGGTCGCGGGCGGAGAGGCCCCAGGACCAGCTGACCGGGTTGAAGACGAACCCCTTGCGGTCGACAGGCTCCAGACCGGCCTCGCGCAGGAGCGCATAAAGCTCGTCGGGGGTGATGAACTTGGACCATTCATGCGTGCCTTTCGGCAGCCAGCGCATGACGTATTCCGCCCCCACGATGGCCATGGCGAAGCTCTTGGCATTGCGGTTGATGGTCGAGCAGACCATCAGCCCGCCGGGGTTCAGCAGCTGCTGGCAGGCCGTGAGATAGGAGAGCGGGTCGGCCACGTGTTCGACCACTTCCATGTTGAGCACGACGTCGAAGGTCTCGCCCGCGGCGGCCAGGGCCTCGGCGCTGGTGTGGCGGTAGTCGATCTCGAGCCCCGTCTGTCGCGCGTGAAGCTCGGCCACGGGAATGTTGCGCGCGGCCGCGTCCGCGCCGACCACCGCCGCGCCGAGGCGCGCCATCGGTTCGGACAGCAGCCCGCCGCCGCAGCCGATATCCAGCAGCCGGAGCCCGGCGAAGGGCGCCTCTGCGGTCGGGTCGCGGTCGAATTCGGCGGCGATCTGGCCGACGATGTAGTCGAGGCGGCAGGGGTTGAGCATGTGCAGCGGCTTGAACTTGCCGTTCGGGTCCCACCACTCGGCCGCCATGGCCTCGAACTTGGCGACTTCGGCAGGATCGATCGTGCTGGCGGACTGCATGGACATCTCCAACGCGAGTTGCAAAGGTGGCTGGTGGCGTCCCCGCTCTATATAGGCCGTTCATGGAAAAGTCCGTAAGCAAAATGCGCACAGTGCCGACCCTCTACCGGCAGGTGGCCCCCTTCGACCAGCGCGTGCTGGACGTGGGTGACGGACACCGCGTCTATGTCGAGCAATGCGGCAATCCCACCGGGATCCCGGTGGTCGTGCTGCATGGCGGGCCGGGCGGCGGCTGCAGCCCGGCGATGCGGCGCTACTTCGATCCGGCGAGCTATCGCGTGGTGCTCTTCGACCAGCGGGGCTGCGGCCGCTCGCGGCCCCATGCCAGCGTCGAGGCGAACACGACCTGGCATCTCGTCGCCGATATCGAACGCATCCGCGAGACGCTCGGGATCGACCGCTGGGCGGTTTTCGGCGGGTCCTGGGGGGCCACGCTGGCGCTGATCTACGCGCAGACGCATCCGGAGCGCGCCACGGCGCTGATCCTGCGGGGCGTCTTCCTGATGACCCGGGCCGAGCTTGACTGGTTCTACGGCGGCGGCGCCGCGCTCTTCTGGCCCGAGGAATGGGACAAGTTCCTCGCGCCCCTGCCCGAGGCCGAGCGCGACGCGCCCATCGCCGCCTATCACGCGCGGCTTTTCGGGGACGACATGGCCGAGCAGACGCGCTGCGCGCGCGCCTGGGTCGCCTGGGAAAACGCGCTGGCCGCGCTCGAACAGGACCGCCACCCGGGCGAGAGCCCGGCCGATTACGCGCGCGCCTTCGCGCGGCTCGAGAACCACTATTTCCACAATGCCGGCTTCCTGGAACGGGACGGCCAGATCCTGGCGAACATGGATCGGATCGCCCATATTCCCGGGGTCGTCGTGCAGGGCCGCTACGACATGATCTGCCCGCCGGCCTCGGCGCGGAAGCTGTCCCGGCGCTGGCCGAAATCCGACCTGCGCATGGTGCCCACCGCCGGACACGCCCTGTCCGAGCCGGGGATCAGCGGCGAGCTCTTGCGGGTGATGGATCGCATGCGGGTAAGCCTTTCGGCCGGGTAAAACGGCCCCGACCCTCTTGGCTGTTTGACATGTCGTTTTCAGCCGTTAACGTGTCTGAAAACGACACAAACAACCGGGGGAGCACGGGTGCAATCCGTAGCCCGTATCATCGCGCAGCGCCTGGGACTCGGTCTGGTCACGCTGTTCTTCGTCTCAGTCATCATCTTCGCCGCGGTGAACATGCTGCCGGGCGACTTCGCGCAAGCCATTCTCGGGCAGGGGGCGACGCCGGAAGCGGTGGAGGCCATCCGCCGCGATCTCGGTCTCGATAAGCCGCCGATCACGCGGTATTTCGACTGGCTCGGCGGGGTGTTGCAGGGCGATTTCGGCACCAGCTTCGCCGCCGCGAACTTCCGCAGTTTCACCGGGGCGGAAACCGGAAGCGGGCTTGGCAGCGTGGCGGCACAGGTCGCGCCGCGCTTCGAGAACACCCTTTTCCTGGCCGGGGTGACGGCCGCCATCGCGGTGCCGTTCTCGCTGATCCTGGGGGTTCTGGCGGCGCTCTTCCGCAACTCGATCTTCGACCGCGCGGCCAATATCGGGACGCTGACCTCGATCTCGAGCCCGGAATTCTTCCTCGCCTATATCCTGATCCTGTTCCTCGCGGTGCTGAACCCGATGTTGCCGTCGCTGTCGAACATCTATGCGGACATGTCTTTTGGCGAACGGCTGGAGCGCACGCTGCTGCCGGCGCTGACCCTGACCCTGGTGGTCACGGCGCACATGATGCGGATGACGCGGGCCGCGATCATCAACCTGCTCGCCAGCCCCTATATCGAGATGGCGCGGCTCAAGGGCATTTCGCCGCTGCGGGTGATCGTCAAGCACGCGCTGCCCAACGCGCTGGCGCCGATCATCAACGTCATCGCGCTGAACCTCGCCTACCTGATCACCGGGGTGGTCGTGGTCGAGGTGGTCTTCGTCTATCCCGGCATCGGGCAGCTCTTCGTCGATAGCGTGAAGATCCGCGACATTCCCGTGGTGCAGGCCTGCTGCCTGATCTTCGCGGCCGCCTATATCCTTCTGAACCTGCTGGCCGACATCCTGTCGATCCTGTCCAACCCGCGGCTGAGGCATCCGAAATGAGCGTCTGGCTCCATATCGCGCTCTGGGCCGCGATCCTTTTCGGGGGCGCCTGGGTCTTCCGCTGGGCCGGCCAGCAGCTGCCCAACCCGCGCCCCCGCCCCTATTTCCGCGACATGAGTTACGCGGTGGCCTTCGGCTTCCTGCTCGCGGCGGCGGCGCTTTACTGGACGGTGCAGCTGTACTTCGTCGACCGGGTCGTCTTCTTCCGCTGGGCCGTGCAGGGCTTCCTGTTCTTCGCGGCGGCGGGCTGGGCTTTCCGGCTGCTCGGGCGGCATGTCGGCACGCCGGGCACCCGCAAGCTGTTCCGCAAGATGCCGCTGACGGCGGCGTTCGGTATCCTCGTGATCCTGGTCTATGCCGTGGTGGCGATCTTCGCCGACGTGCTGGCGCCCTTCGGCCAGGAACAGGTCTTCGAGCGGGTCAACGTCCTGCCGGGCGGCAATCCCGAGACCGGCGGCGATCCGCGGTTCCTGCTCGGCACGGACCAGATCGGCCGGGACCTGCTGAGCCGGCTGATCTACGGCGCGCAGAACACCGTCGGCATCGCCTTCGTCACCACCTGCCTGGCGTTCCTGCTTGGGGCCAGTCTCGGCTTTCTCGCGGCGACGCTCGGGGGCTGGCTCGACCAGCTGCTCAGCCGCGGCGTGGACGTGCTGATGGCGATCCCGTCGCTGATCTTCGCGCTCTTGCTGATGACCATCGCGTCGGCCTGGGCCGGGTCCGAGAAATGGCTGCTGACGGTCTACATGATCGTCATCATCGCGGTGCTCGATTCCACCCGTGTGTTCCGGCTGTCCCGGGCGGTGGGCGCGAATATCGTGGTGATGGACTATATCGAGGCGGCGAAGCTCCGGGGCGAGACGCTGACCTACCTGATCTTCCGCGAGATCCTGCCGAACGCCTATGCGCCGCTGCTGGCGGAATTCGGGCTGCGCTTCTGCTTCGTCTTCCTGACCATCGCCGCGCTGTCGTTCCTCGGCGTCGGGATCCAGCCGCCGCTGGCTGACTGGGGCACGATGGTGCGCGATCTCAGCCAGTTCATCAATTTCGCCGGCGTCAGCCCGCTGACCGCGGCCCTGCCGCTGATGGCGGCCGGCGCGATCGCGCTCTTGACCGTGGCGGTGAATTTCGTCGTGGACTGGATGCTGTATCAGTCCTCGGGCCTGAAGGATTGAGGCGATGAGCACACGTGACCTTCTCGTCCAGATCCGCGACCTGCATATCGAGGGGCGCAGCGACGAGACATGGACGCCNATCATCAAGGGCGTGGATCTCGACCTGCGCAAGGGCGAGGTGCTGGGCCTGATCGGCGAGTCGGGCGCCGGCAAGTCCACGCTGGGCCTGGCCGCGATGGGCTTCACCCGCGACGGGGTGCGGATCTCGGGCGGGTCGGTGGCCTTCGACGGGATAGAGCTGCTCCAGGCCTCGGCCTCGGCCAAGCGGCACCTCCTGGGCGAGCGCATCGCCTATGTCGCCCAGTCGGCCGCGGCCAGCTTCAACCCCGCGCACCGGCTGATCGATCAGCATACCGAGGCGCCGGTGCAGCACGGGGTGATGTCGAAGGCCGAGTCCGAGAAGGACGCGGTGCGGCTTTACGAGCAGCTGCGCCTGCCCAATCCCGAGGAGATCGGCTTCCGCTACCCGCACCAGGTCTCTGGCGGGCAGCTCCAGCGGGCGATGACGGCGATGGCGATGTCCTGCCGGCCCGATCTGATCATTTTCGACGAGCCGACGACGGCGCTGGACGTGACCACCCAGATCGAGGTGCTGGCCGCGATCCGCGACATCGTCGACCAGTACGACACGGCGGCGATCTACATCACGCACGACCTGGCGGTGGTCGCGCAGATGGCGGACCGCATCAAGGTGCTGCTGCGCGGCGACGAGGTCGAGGAGGCCGAGACGCGCCGGATGCTCTCGCATCCGAGCGAGGACTACACCAAGTCCCTCTGGGCGGTGCGCAGCTTCAAGCGGCCCGAGAAGCCGGCGCCGGAAACCGATGCCGTGCCGGTGGTCAGCGTGCGCGGGGTCAGCGCGGCCTATGGCACCCAACCCGTGCTGCACGACGTCAGTTTCGACATCCACCGCGGCCGCACCGTGGCGGTGGTGGGCGAATCCGGGTCGGGCAAGTCGACCATGGCGCGCTGCATCACGGGGCTGCTGCCACCCTTCGAGGGGGTGATCGAGTTCGACGGCGAGGCGCTGCCGCTCGATTACCGAAAACGGTCCAAGATGCAGCTCCGCCAGGCCCAGATGATCTACCAGATGGCCGACACGGCGCTGAACCCGCGCAAGACCATCGCCGAGATCATCGGCCGCCCGGTCGAGTTCTACATGGGGCTCCGGGGCCGCGACAAGCGCCGCCGGGTGGATGATCTTCTGGAGCAGATCGAGCTTGACCCGGCAGAGTTCCGCGACCGCCAGCCCTCGGAGCTGTCCGGCGGGCAAAAGCAGCGCGTGGGCATCGCCCGGGCGCTTGCGGCGGAGCCGAGCTTCATCATCTGCGACGAGGTGACGAGCGCGCTCGACCAGCTCGTGGCCGAGGGTATCCTGAAGCTGCTGGCGCGGCTGCAGGACGAGCTTGGGCTCAGCTACATGTTCATCACCCATGATCTCGCCACCGTGCGGGCCATTGCCGACGAGGTGGTGGTGATGAAGAATGGCGAAGTGGTCGAGCAGGGAGTGAAGCGAGACATGTTCAAGCCACCGCACCATCCCTACACGGACCTGCTGCTCAGTTCCGTGCCCGAGATGGATCCGGACTGGCTGACGAACCTGCTGCGCGAGCGCGGCGTCGAGAACATCGGGGATGCCGCCTCCGAAAAAATATGAGCGATAACGGGATGAGGGACATCCCGGAACCGACCCGGGCACGATCCCGGGACACCAATATCCGAAGACCCAACAGGAGATGACCATGCCAATCGACTTTTCGAGACGAGGCGTACTCAAGGCCGGTGCCGCCGCCGGCGTCCTGGCCGCAAGTGGACTGCCCGTGCGCGCACAGGCCAAACGTGGGGGCCGGCTTCGCGTGGGCCTGTCTGGAGCCAACAGCTCGGACAGCTGGGACGCGCGCACCCATTCCGACATCTTCATGCAGGCATCGGGCCACGGCGCCGTTTTCGACAATCTGACCGAGGTCGCGGCCGACGGCTCCCTTGTCGGCGAACTCGCCGAGAGCTGGGAGGCGACGCCGGACGCCAAGGTGTGGACCTTTAACCTGCGCCGGGGCGTGACGTTCCACAACGGCAAGGCGTTCGGTGCCGATGATGTGATCGAGTCGATGCAACTCCATGTCGCCGAGGGATCGAAATCGGCGGCCAAGCCCATCATTGCGGCCGTCCAGGAGATGAAGAAGCTCGGGGACTACCAGGTTCAGTTCACGCTGGATTCCGGAAATGCAGATTTCGCGTATCTGATGTCCGATTACCATCTTCTGATCTATCCTGCAGGTCAGATCGAGGAGGCCATCGCCAACGGGATCGGCACCGGTCTCTATCGTGCGCAAACCTTCGAGCCGGGTGTCCGAATGGTCGCGACGCGCGTCGACGATCATTACAAGGATGGCCAAGCCGGCTGGTTCGACGAGCTCGAATTCATCGCGATCAATGACAATACCGCACGGATGAATGCGCTTCTGACCGGTCAGGTCGACGCGATCAGTCGAGTTGATTTCAAGACGGAGTCACTTCTGCGCGCTAGCCCGACGGTCCAGATCCAGGAAGTGACGGGTAATCAGCACTTTACCTTTCCCATGCTCACCAACGTTGCGCCATTCGACGACGTCAATGTGCGCAAGGCGCTGAAATACGCGATTAACCGCCAGGAGATGGTGGACAAGATCCTGCTGGGTCACGGCCGGGTCGCGAATGACACGCCGATCGGTCCGGCAAACCAGTATTTCGCAGATGACCTGGAACAGCTGAGCTACGATCCCGACCGCGCCAAGTTCCATCTCAAGGAGGCCGGGCTCGACAGTCTCGACATCGATCTCTCGGCTTCCGAGGCGGCGTTCCAGGGGGCCGTGGACGCAGCCCAGCTTTATCAGGCATCGGCGAAGGCCGCCGGCATAAACATCAACGTGGTGCAGGAGCCTGCCGATGGCTACTGGTCGAATGTCTGGCTGAAGAAGCCCTGGTGCGCCTGCTACTGGTCTGGGCGGGCCACCGAGGACTGGATGTTCTCGTCGGCCTACGAGGAAGGCGTGCCGTGGAACGACACGCAATGGGGGCGCGAAGACAGCGACCGGTTCCAGAATCTTCTCCTCGAGGCGCGGGCCGAACTCGATAGCGACAAGCGACGCGAGATGTACACCGAGATGCAGCAGATCCTGCGCGATGACGGTGGCGTCGTGATCCCGATGTTCGCCAACTGGGTCCAGGCTGTGAACAACAAGGTTCAGACCCCCGAGACGATCGGCAATCTCTGGCAGATGGACAACGCCAGAATGGCCGAGCGCTGGTGGTTCGCCTGATCCGCGCGCGATATCCGTGACAGGAAGCGGCCCGCCTTGTGCGGGCCGTTTTCGTTCGCCGCCTAGAGCGTCGCGGCCAGCCGCGCGCCCTGGTCGATGGCCCGCTTGGCGTCAAGCTCCGCGGCGACGTCGGCGCCGCCGATCACATGCGCGGTCACGCCGCGCGCGGCCAGGTCGTCGGCGAGGCCGCGCTCCGGCTCCTGCCCGGTGCAGAGCACGACGGTGTCCGCCGGGATCAGGCGCGGGTCGCCGCGCTCCGCGCCGAAGGAGACGTGAACCCCGTCGGCGTCGATCCGCTCGTAATTGACGCCGCCGATCATCTCGACGCCTTTCATCCTGAGCGCCGCGCGATGGATCCATCCCGTGGTCTTGCCGAGCCGCCGGCCCGGTTTCTCCGCCTTGCGCTGCAAGAGCACGACCTGCCGGGCCGCGGGCGCCGGGCGGGGGCCTTCCGGCGCCAGGCCGCCGCGGGTCTCCGAAGGATCCCCGACGCCCCATTCCCGCCGCCACTCCGCCGGGTGGACGGTGGGGCTGTCCCCGCCCGTGACGAGGAATTCCGCCACGTCGAAACCGATACCGCCCGCGCCCACGATGGCGACCCGATCGCCGACCGGGGCGCCGCCCTTCAGCACGTCGACATAGCTGAGCACGTTGGGGCCGTCCTGTCCGGGGATGTCCGGGTCGCGGGGCATCACCCCGGTGGCGACGATCACCGCGTCGAAGCCGGTCAGGTCGTCGGCCCCCGGCGCGGTGCCGAGCCGCGTGTCGATCCCGGCGCGGTCCACCATGGTTCTGAACCAGGCGACGAAGCCGTCGAATTCCTCCTTGCCGGGGATCAGGCGGGCCATGTTCAGCTGACCGCCGAGCGCGTCGGCCTTGTCGAAGAGCGTCACGCGGTGGCCGCGCTCGGCGGCTACCAGCGCCGCCATCAGCCCGGCCGGCCCCGCGCCGACCACGGCCACGGTCCGGGGTGCCGGCGCCGGGCTGTAGGCGAGTTCCGTTTCGTGGCAGGCGCGCGGATTGACCAGGCAGGTGGAGATTTTCCCCGAAAAGGTATGGTCGAGACAGGCCTGGTTGCAGGCGATGCAGGGGGCAATCTCGTCGGCCCGCCCGGCCGCGGCCTTGGCGACGAAATCCGGATCGGCCAGGAACGGGCGCGCCATAGACACCATGTCGGCACAGCCGTCGGCCAGCAGGCCTTCGGCGATCTCGGGGGTGTTGATCCGGTTCGAGGTGATGACGGGGATGTCCACCTCTCCCATCAGCTTCTTCGTGACCCAGGCGAACCCGGCGCGCGGCACGCTGGTGGCGATGGTGGGCACGCGGGCCTCGTGCCAGCCGATCCCGGTATTGATGATGCTGGCGCCGGCTTTCTCCACCGCCTGCGCCAGGGTCACGACCTCGTCCCAGGTGGAGCCGTCGGGCACCAGGTCGATCATCGAGAGCCGGTAGATCAGGATGAAGTCGTCGCCCACCGCGGCGCGCACCCGGCGCACCACCTCGAGCGGCAGGCGCATGCGGTTCTCGTAGGATCCGCCCCAGCGGTCGCGGCGCTTGTTTGTGTGGGTGACGAGGAACTGGTTGAGGAAATAGCCCTCGGATCCCATGACCTCGACGCCGTCATAGCCTGCCTCGCGGGCCCGCGCCGCCGCGGTGGCGATATCCGCGATCTGTTTCTCGATGCCGTCCTCGTCCAGCGCCGTCGGGCGGAAGGGCGAGATCGGGGACTTGAGCGGGCTCGGGGCGACGCAGTCCGGGCCGTAGGCGTAGCGCCCGGCATGGAGGATCTGCATCGCGATGCGGCCCCCGGCGTCGTGGACACGGTCGGTGACCGCGCGGTGATTGGCGATGTCCCCGGCGGTATAGAGCCCGGCCGCACCGGGAAAGACGCCGCCTTCGGGATTCGGGGCCATGCCCCCGGTGACCATCAGCGCCACGCCCCCGCGGGCCCGTGCGGCGTAGAATTCCGCCACGCGGCCCCAGTCCCTGGTCTCTTCGAGGCCGGTATGCATCGAGCCCATGAGAACCCGGTTGCGAAGGGTCACGTGGCCGAGATCCAGCGGCGAGAGAAGATGCGGATAGGGCGCGTCGGTCATGGGGCTCCTCCGGGGCAGATCGGCGCCAGCATGACGGCGCGGGGCCGCCCTGTCACGCGCAACGCGGCGTCAGCCGATCAGAGCGCGGCGCGGCGCTGCCGCGACAGGAGGAGATCACCGATCAGGACGCGCCCGGTGCCGAGATCGTTGAAGATCAGGTCGAGCCAGATCCGTTCCACCCGCACCGGGCTGAAATCCATGCAGGCCAGGTCGAAGGTCACGGCGAGCGACCCGCGGGCGGTCGGGACATGGCGGATCGCCTCGACGCGGTCCGGCCCGTTCTGAACGTTGAGCCGTGCGTAGATCTGCGCGGCCGCATCGCCGGCTATCTCGACGTCGCAGCGGAGAAGCTGGTCGCGCGCGATCGCCCGGTGGCCGGCCCCCGGCAGCGTGATCGCCAGCGACAGGAACGACCCGCGGAAGCCGGTGGCCGCGATCCCGACCCCGTGGGGGGGCGGGCCCTGCCCGGCCGCCTGGTCGAGGACGAGCGCGGCGCTGTCCCCGTCGTGAAATAGAACCATGTCCGCCGCGACCGATGTGCCACTGGCGGGCGCGGCCGGGGCCGCCAGCCGGGTGCGCCATGCCTCCGGACGCCATCCCCAGAGGCTGCCGGGCGGAACCGGCAGCCCGTCGCAATCGGCCGGGGCGGCGTACTGGGCCTGCAACCGCCGCGCCCTGCGGCGCGTGGCGTAGCGGGCCCAGAGGTGGGTGCGGCCCGGGGTCAGACGTGCCGGCATGGAACAGGTTTCGCAGGTTTTGGAAGATCGGACATGGGCAAACTCGTACGCGGGGAACCTTACTCTTGGCCTAAACCGGGGCTGCGGGGCGGGGCCCCGTGGCGGCCGCCGCCTCCGGGGCATTGGCCGCGCGAATGCGGGCGGCGAAAGCGCGCAGGGCGGCCAGGCTCTGGGCCCGTGACAGCGGCGCCGCGTCGAAACCGATGGCGGACACCGCCACGATCCGCCCCGCGAGATCGAAATAGGCCCGCCAGTAATCGGGCGACATGCCGGGCGCGAAGCCGGGGCTGGCATCGCGGGCGTGAATGTAGAACACGGCTTCGTTCTGGAAGGTCTCCAGCACCTCGACCGTGGCGGGGTCGCCCGCGCGGCTGAGCGCCCGGCGCCCGGCGGTCGACCGGAAATAGCCGTCCAGCGCGTCGATGGATCCGGCAATCGTGGCCGCGCCCGCGCCCCCCGACACCGTGGCCGTCAGCACCGCGCGCAGATCGGGCTGGGGCAAGTCGGCCCGCCCCGCGATGGTGGCGCAGTTCCCGAAGAGCGCGAAGCCGCTCTCCGCCGTCTCGCGGGTGGCGCCCGGATCGATGCAGAAGCCCCCGGGCCCGGCCACGGTGACGGCGGTGCCGCCGACCGTCAGCGTGGTGCTGTCCCGGGCGGTGGCGAAGGGGCCGCCCGGCACGCAGGCGGCCAGCCCGAGACAAAGGAGGAGCGTCGGCAGGCGTCGCTCAGAGATCCATGTAGACATGGGTCTCCGCGTCGGCGCCGGGATGGGTGACGGCGCCCTTGTAGGTCGGGCCCACCAGCTTGGCGAATTTCCATACCGCGCCGGAGGCGTAGTTGGTCTCACGCGGGCCGGCCCAGGCCGCGCGCCGCTCGGCCAGTTCCGCGTCCGACAGGTCGACCGACAGCGCGCCGTTGACCGCGTCGATCGTGATCATGTCGCCGTTCTTCAGCAGCGCGATGGGCCCGCCCTGCGCCGCCTCGGGGCCGACATGGCCGACGCAGAAACCGCGCGTCGCGCCGGAAAAGCGCCCATCGGTGATCAGCGCCACCTTCTTGCCCATGCCCTGGCCGGACAGCGCGGCGGTGGTCGCCAGCATCTCGCGCATGCCGGGGCCGCCGGCGGGGCCCTCGTTGCGGATGACGATCACCTCGCCTTCCTCGTATTCGCGCGCCTTCACGGCGGCGAAGGCGTCTTCCTCGCTCTCGAAGACGCGGGCCGCGCCGGTGAAGACCTGGTTNTCCGCGGCGATGCCCGCGACCTTCACGATGGCGCCCTCGGGGGCGAGATTGCCCTTCAGGCCGACGACGCCGCCGGTCTTGGTGAGCGGGGTCTCGATCGGGTAGATCACGCGGCCATCGGCCTCGCGGTCGATCTTGTCGAGTTCCTCGCCGATGGAGTTGCCGCTCGCGGTGATGCAATCCTCGTGGATCAGCCCGGCCTTGCGCAGCTCCTTCATCACCACGGGGATCCCGCCCGCGTCGAAGAGATCCTTGGCGACGAACTGGCCGCCCGGCTTGAGATCGACGAAGTAGGGCGTGTCGCGGAAGATCTCGCAGACATCGTCGAGGTAGAACTCGATCCCCGCCTCGTGGGCGATGGCCGGCAGGTGCAGGCCGGCATTGGTCGAGCCGCCGGTGCAGGCCACGACGCGGGCGGCGTTCTCGAGCGATTGGCGGGTCACCACGTCGCGGGCGCGGATGTTCTTTTCCAGCAGCTCCATGACCGCGGCGCCGGAGGCCTCGGCATACTGGTCGCGGGACTCGTAGGGTGCCGGCATGCCCGAGCTGTTCATCAGCGCAAGGCCGATCGCCTCGGACACGCAGGCCATGGTGTTGGCGGTGAACTGGCCGCCGCAGGCCCCGGCGGACGGGCAGGCGACCCGCTCCAGCGCGTCGAGCGCCTTGTCCGACAGCTCGTTGTTCTGGTGCCGGCCGACGGCCTCGAACATGTCCTGCACGGTCAGGTCGCGGGTGCGGAAATCTTCCGGGATCTCGTCGATCTGGGGTGCCTTGCCCGGCAGGATCGAGCCGCCATAGATGAAGACCGACGGCACGTTCAGACGGACCATGGCCATCATCATCCCCGGCAGGGACTTGTCGCAGCCGGCGAGGCCCACCAGCGCGTCGTAGCAATGCCCGCGCATCGTCAGCTCCACCGTGTCGGCGATGGCCTCGCGCGAGGCCAGCGAGGAGCGCATGCCCTCATGGCCCATGGCGATCCCGTCGGTCACGGTGATCGTCGTGAACTCGCGCGGCGTGCCGTCGGCCGCGCGGACGCCCAGCTTGACGGCCTGCGCCTGACGGCTCAGCGCGATGTTGCAGGGCGCGGCCTCGTTCCAGCAGGTGGCCACGCCCACGAAGGGCTGCGCGATCTCCTCTTCCGACAGCCCCATCGCGTAGTAATAGGACCGGTGCGGCGCCCGCTGCGGGCCCTCGGTCACGTGTCGGCTGGGCAGTCTGGACTTGTCGAAACGGCGCTTGAGCATGGCGGCCTCCCTTGTCGTCGGTCGCCTTCCGGAATAGGCGAGCGGAGGGTTCAGCACAAGCGCGTTTGCCGCGGCAGGGGGCGCGGGCTAGCCTCTTGTGCAGAGAGGGAGACGCCGATGTCGCGATTCTGGACCGATGCCTTTTCCGAGATGGTGGCGCCCGCCCGCCATCGCCCCGCGCTCTGGCGGCTGATCCTCGGCATCGTGCTGGCGGTCTTCGTCTACGCGCTCTTCGTCGCGGGCGAGGTGATCGCCGCGCGGCTGATCGGCGGGCCCGGCGCGATCCCGTGGATCGTCGAGGGCTTTCGCGGCACGGGCAGCGCGGCGCAGACGGCGCTCTTGCTGGCGTCGTTCGGGGGCATGGCGCTTGGCGCCGTGGTGGCGGCGCGCGTGCTGCACAAGCGCCCGGCCAGAACGCTCTTCGGGACGGATGCAGGGCTGTTCTGGCGCGACTTCTTCCGGTGTTTCGGGGCGGTGACGGTGCTCATCGGCGGCTCCGGGATGCTTTACCTCGTGTTCGGAAACCCGGTGCCCAACCAGCCGCTCGACCGCTGGCTGGTCTGGATCCTGCCGGCGCTGGGGCTGGTGCTGCTGCAGATCGGCGCCGAGGAGATGTTCTTCCGCGGATATCTCCAGACCCAGCTGGCCGCGCGGTTTCGCGCGCCCTTCTTCTGGTTCTTTCTTCCGGCGCTGCTGTTCGGCATCGCCCATTACAACGGCCAGGGCGGTGTGGCCTGGGTCCTTGTCGTGGCGGCGACGGTCTTCGGCCTGATCGCCGCCGATCTGACGGCCCGGACCGGCAGCATCGGCGCGGCGATGGGATTTCACATGGCCAACAACGTGCTGGCGCTGCTCATCGTTTCGGTGGACGGCACGATCACCGGTCTCAGCCTCTACGTCACCGGCTTCACCGCCGACGAGATCGACATGACGCGGCCGATCTACCTGTTCGACGCGGCGGTGATGATCCTCGCCTGGCTGGCCTGCCGCCGCCTCGTCCGCCGCTGATTGCATTTCCGCCGGGCGGGGCTTATCTGTCGGGGCGTCACCGCTTGGCGAGGCCCGCATGAACTGGATTTCCAACTACGTCCGGCCCCGGATCAACTCTCTCTTCTCGCGCCGCGAGATGCCCGAGAACCTTTGGTCCAAGTGCGACGGCTGCGGGACGATGCTGTTTCACCGCGAGCTGACGGAGAACCTGAATGTCTGCACCAATTGCGGGCATCACATGGGCATCACGCCGCGCAAGCGCTTCGCGGCGCTCTTCGACGGTGGCGTCTTCTCCGAGGTCAAGGTGCCGACCCCGATCGCGGATCCGCTGCACTTCCGCGACCAGAAGCGCTATCCCGACCGGCTGAAGGCCGCCCAGCGATCCACCGCCGAGAAGGAGGCGATGCTCGTCGCCGAGGGCGAGATCGGCCGCACCCCCATCGTCGCGGCGGCGCAGGACTTCAGCTTCATGGGCGGGTCCATGGGCATGTATGTGGGCAACGCGATCATCGCCGCGGCGGAACGCGCGGTGACGCTCGGGCGTCCGCTGGTGCTGTTCTCGGCCGCAGGCGGGGCGCGGATGCAGGAGGGTATCCTGAGCCTGATGCAGATGCCGCGCACCACCGTCGCCATCGAGATGCTCAAAGAGGCGAACCTGCCCTATATCGTCGTGCTGACCCATCCGACCACGGGCGGCGTGACGGCAAGCTACGCGATGCTGGGCGACGTTCATATCGCCGAACCCAACGCGCTGATCTGTTTCGCCGGGCCCCGCGTGATCGAGCAGACCATCCGCGAGAAACTGCCCGAGGGGTTCCAGCGCGCGGAATACCTGCTGGATCACGGGATGCTGGACCGCGTCACCGACCGGCGCGCGCTGCGTGACGAGCTGGTGTCGATCCTGCGGATGCTGCTTAAGGAGCCGCCACCGGTGAAGGGCGATCTGCCAAAGCCCGACCTGCCCGAAACCGTCGTCGCCCCGGCCGGTGACGCGGCCGCGCCGGCAGAGACGCCGCAGCCCGCCGAGCAGGAGGCCGACGCCACGTCCGGCAAGGACCCCAAGGCGTGAGCGGGGCCGAGAGCGACGTCATCCTCGCAAGGATGATGTCCCTGCACCCGAAGATCATCGACCTGACGCTCGACCGCGTCTGGCGGCTGCTCGACCGGCTCGGCAATCCGCAGGACGACCTGCCGCCGGTGATCCACATCGCCGGGACCAACGGCAAGGGCTCCACCCTGGCCATGATCCGCGCCGGGCTCGAGGCGCGGGGCGACCGGGTCCACGCCTACACCTCGCCGCACCTGGCCTGGTTCCACGAACGGATNCGCCTGGCCGGNGAGCTGATTTCCGAACCCGCGCTGGCCGAGGTGCTGGAAGAATGCGAGCGCGCCAATGACGGCGCACCCATCACCTATTTCGAGATCACCACGGTGGCCGCGCTCCTCGCCTTCGCCCGGACCCCCGCCGACTGGTGCCTGCTCGAGGTCGGGCTGGGCGGCCGGCTTGACGCCACCAACGTGATCGCGCGGCCCGCGGCGACCGTGATCACGCCGGTCTCGCTGGACCACCAGCAATATCTCGGCGACACGCTCGCCGCCATCGCCGGGGAAAAGGCCGGCATCATCAAGCGGGGCGTGCCCTGCATCGTCGGCCCGCAGGAGGAGGCCGCGCACGAGGTGATCGAGACCAGGGCGCACCGTCTTGGCGCGCCCCTGTCGGTTCATGGCCAGCACTGGCACGTGGCCGAGGAACGCGGCCGGCTCGTGTTCCAGGACGAAACCGGCCTGCTGGACCTGCCGCGGCCTGCCCTGATCGGCGCGCACCAGGTGCAGAACGCGGGCGCGGCCCTGGCCGTTTTGCGCGGGCTCGGCGCCGACGAGACCGTCTGCGAGGCGGCGCTGACCCGCGCCGAATGGCCCGCGCGGATGCAGCGCCTCGGCCATGGGCCGCTTGTCGCGGCCGCGCCGGGGGCCGAGCTCTGGCTCGACGGGGGGCACAACCCCGCCGCCGGCGCCGCGCTCGCCGAGGCGCTGGGCCGGCTGCCCGCGCGGCCGACCTACATGGTTTGCGGGATGCTCAACACCAAGGATATCGGCGGCTACATGCGCCCGCTGGCCGGGCGGGCGGAACGGCTCTACGCCGTGGAAATCCCGGGCGAGACGGCGACCCTGCCCGCGGCCGAGACCGCCGCCGCCGCCCGTGCCGCGGGCCACGAAACGGCCGAGGCCGCGTCGGTCGCCGACGCGGTGGCGCGGATCGTCGCGGAGGCGCCGACGGCGCGCATCCTGATCTGCGGCTCGCTTTACCTCGCGGGGCGGGTGCTGCGCGAAAACGGCTGACGCCCAAGAAAAAGGGCGCCCGGCGGGCGCCCTGTACCGGCCGGACCCGCGGCGCGGCTCAGATCGATTCGTCGATCCAGCTCTGCAGCGCGGCCTTGGGCGCGGCGCCGACCTTGTTCGAGACGACCTGGCCGTCCTTGAACATGAAGAGCGCCGGGATGCCGCGAACGCCCAGCTGCGCGGGGGAGTTCGGGTTCTCGTCCACGTTTACCTTGGCGATCTTGATCTTGCCCTCGTACTGGGCCGACAGCTCTTCCAGGGCGGGTCCGATCTGCTTGCAGGGGCCGCACCATTCCGCCCAGAAATCCACGATGACCGGGATGTCGGAATTCTTCACTTCGGCGTCGAAGGTGTCGTCGGTGACTGCAACTGTTGCCATGGGGGCCTCCTGGGCTCTGGATAGGGTGTTGCCCGCGAAGGTATGGGCGCCCCCGGGAATGGTCAAGGTGCCGGGGCCGATCCGAGCGCCGCAATCACGCGCTCGTGCGGCAGGGGCATCAACACGCCCGTGCGGGTCCAGAGGATCGCCGTCTCGACGCGCCGATCGGGGTAGACCTGCCCCAGCGCCGCCGCATAGGCGCCCATCTGCCGTAGCAGGCCTTCGGGGGTCTCCTCGGGGCGGGCGGGCGTCAGCGCGTTGGTCTTGAAATCCACCGCCATGACGCGGTCCGGGCCCACGATCAGGCGGTCGATCTGCCCCATGATCCGCTGGCCGCCCAGCTCGGCCAGTTCCGCCGTTACGGACACCTCCGCCAGCGTATCGGCCGCGAACAGCGTCTCTAGCGCGGGATCGGTCAGGATCGGCCGCACCTCGTCCAGCAGCGCCTCCAGCTCGGCCGGCGTGGCGGCGTCGATGCCGCGCGACAGCAACCGCGCGGCGATTTCCGCCCAGTCCGCCCGCGGGTGTTCGGGCAGCACCTCGAGCAGCAGGTGCACCTGCCGTCCGCGGCGCTTGGCGGCGTCCTCGGACAGGCCTTCCGCCTCGCCGGGCAGGATCTTCGCCCCGCCCAGGTCCGAGGGCGCCCGTGGCTCGGCCGGGCGCGGCGGGGTGGCCGCGGGCCGGTGCGCCCATTCGGGCAGGGGGCCGGCACCGCCGGCCCGCGCCGGGCCGGGCCCGCCGGCCGGGGCCGGCCAGGAGCCGGCGGCAAAACGCAGCCCGCGCCCGCCGTTGAAATCATGGGCCACGGCGCCCGCGCGCTCGGTGCCGTCGGCCACCAGCCCGTACCAGCTGTCGGCCGGTGCCTTGCCGGCATCGCCCGCACCGCAGACGATCAGCCAGTTCTCCGCCCGGGTCATCGCCACGTAGAGCAGCCGCATGCGCTCGTCCTCCTGCCGGGCCCTGAGCGCGGCGTGACGCTCGGCCATGGCGGGCGGCATGTCGGGCCGGGAGGTCGCCCAGGCCGGCAGGCCGTCGGCCAGCCGGTAGACCTGGTCCCTGACGGTCACCGGTCGCCGGGCCGTGTCGGGCAGGATCACCACCGGGGCCTCGAGGCCCTTGGCGCCATGAACGGTCATCACCCGCACCTGGTCGCCGGCACTGTCCATCTGGCGCTTGATTTCCACCTCGTCGGACCCGAGCCAGGCGAGAAAGCCGGTCAGGCTCGGCACCTCGGCGCGTTCGTAGGAGAGCGCTTCGGCCAGGAGCGCGTCGATGCCGTCCTCGGCCTCGGCCCCGAGCCGCGCGATCAGCCGGTCGCGGCCGCCGTGGCGGGTCAGGATGCGTTCCAGCAGCTCGAACGGCCGCTGGAACCCGGCGTGGTCCCGCAGGTCCCGCAGGATGGCGAGCGTCCCCGGAAACGCGTCTTCCCATGCCCGCAGGCTTTCCCAGAGATAGCCCTTGCGGCCATGGGCCAGCCGGAAGAGATCGGCCTCGGACAGCCCGAAGAGGGGTGAGCGCAGCGCGGCGGCGAGCGAGAGGTCGTCCTCCTGGGTGGACAGGAAGGAGATGAGCGCTGTCAGGTCCTTCACCGCCAGCTCGGCGCCGATTTTTAACCGGTCCGCCCCGGCGACCGGCAGCTCCGCGGATTTCAGCGCGCGGATGATCTCATGGAACAGGTCCGAGCGCCTTTGCACGAGGATCAGCACGTCGCCGGGCGTGATCCGGCGCGGACGGGGACCGTCGCGGTCCTGTTCGACGAGTTGCTCGCCCCGGTCGATCATCCCGCGGATTTCCCCCGCGATCCGCCGCGCCAGTTCCAGGCCCGGGTCGTCGTCGGCCGGCGTATCGACGGGCTCGTACCAGGCCGGGGGGTCCGCGCTCTCGGACTTGGGCAGGAACGGCCACACATCCACCCGGCCCGGCATCTCGGACTTGAAGGCGCGGTGCGTGATCTCGGCCGACACGCCGCGTGCCGCCGGTCCCTCGAAGGTCATGTCCACCACCCGCAGGATCGCCGCCGCCGAGCGGAAAGAGAAATGCAGGTCCGTGCGGTCCAGGCGCTTGCCGATATCGGCGAGGTGGCGGTCGAAACGCGCCCGCATCTCGCCGAAGGCATCCGGGTCGGCGCCCTGGAACGAATAGATCGACTGCTTTTCGTCGCCCACGACGAAAACCGTGCGCTCGGTCTCGGGGCGGGCGCCGTGGCCGGCGGTGAATTCCTCGGAGAGGCGCCAGATCACGTGCCATTGCGCCGGGCTGGTGTCCTGCGCCTCGTCGACCAGGATGTGATCGATCCCGCCGTCGAGCCGGAACAGCACCCATTGCGCCACCGCGGGATCGGACAGCAGGGCCTGCGCCCGGTGGATCAGGTCGTCGAAATCGAGAAGGCCCTGCGCCTGCTTGCGGTCCGTGTAGGCGGTGAGAAACCGGTGTGCGAAGCCATGCAGCGCAAGCGTCCGTTCCGCGGCGGCGAGGCCCAGACGGCGGGGGCGGGCATCGGCGATGCGCTGCATCAGCAAGTCGAGCGCGTCTTTCCGGTCGCCCAGCGTGGCACGCGTGGCGTTGGTCGGGAAGGCATCGATCTTCGGCCCGAAGGGCTGCGCGGTCTTCTCGCCGAAGAGCAGGACGCCTTCGAGCACCTTCAGCGTCTCGGGGGTGGCGACGGAAAGATCGACCTCCGCCAGCTTTGTCGCCGCCTTGGCGTCTTTCGGCGAGCCTGCCTCAAGCAGCGGGATCACCTCTGCCAGGAGGTGTGAGTCGCCGGGACCGATGGCCGCGGTCCAGATGTCCGCGAACGTGGTGCCGGGGGCCAGCCCGAGGGATCGCCAGATCCTGTCGGCCTCCGGCGGCGCCTCGAAAGCGTCCCCTTGCCGCACGATCTCCGACAGAAGGGCGTCGAGATCCTCGCCCGACAGGTGGCGCGCCAGCCCGTCGAAGAGGGTCGGGTCACGTTCCGCCAGGTCCTCGGCGATTTCGGCGCGCAGGCGCTTTCCGGTGCGGTCCTCCATTTCCGTGAACTGGGGCGAGACGCCCGCCTCGAGCGGAAAGCGGCGCAGCAGCGCGGCGCAGAAGGAATGGATCGTCTGGATCTTCAGGCCGCCCGGCGTTTCAAGCGCGCGGGCGAAGAGGGTGCGCGCCCGGCGCAGCGTTTCGCTGTCGATCGCGCCGGGGGCGACGCCAAGGTCCTGCAGCTTGGCCGTCAGCTCTGCCTCGTCCAGCATCGACCAGCTGCCGAGCCGCGCGAAGAGCCGGTTCTGCATCTCGGCGGCGGCGGCCTTGGTATAGGTCAGGCACAGGATACGCGCGGGGGCCGTTCCGCCCAGAAGCAGCCGCGCCACCCGGTCGGTCAGCACCTTCGTCTTGCCCGATCCCGCGTTGGCGGACACCCAGACCGAGCTGTCCGGCGCGGCGGCACGGTTCTGCGCGACGGTCGGATCCGCGGGGGCGGTCATTCCACGTCCTCCGGTGTCGGGGGGGCGGTGTCGTCCCACTCGCCGTGCCGGGCAAGATGGTCGTAGTCGCCCGTATCCGTCCGCCGTTGCAGACGGGCGCGCGACGCGTAGCCGGTCTCGCGCGTGGCGTAGGCGGCGACAAGGCGGTGCAGCTCGTCCCAGGTATCACGCACCAGGTCGGTCGAAATCGCGACCTGGCCCGGCTTCGCGCCCAGCCCGATATAGCGCAGCCCGGCCACCGGCGCCGGTGCGACTCCCTCGAAACCGCCGCGCTCGGCCATCGCCGCCTCCAGCGGCAGCTGGCGGTCGAAATGGGTGACCTCCTTTTCCGAGGGCGGCGCGCCGGTCTTGTAGTCGTAGATGAGGAGTTTGCCGTCCGGGGTCCGGTCGACCCGGTCGGCCTTCACCGTCAGCGAGAAGTCGATGCCGTCCAGCGCCTGCTTGCCGGGCACCTCCAGCGCCAGCGGCGTCGCCTCCGCCCGGCGCGCGGCCTCGTCTTGCAGGAATGCCGCGGCGACGCGTGCAAGCTGTGCCAGCCATATGCGCCGCGCGGCCGGCCAGGGGGCGCTGCGCTCCATGACCGCGGTCGCGATCTCCATCAGCCGGGCTTCGGCATGCGCGGGCAGCCCGGCGCGGGTCTCGTCGACGAAATGGTGCAGAACCTCGTGGACCAGCGTGCCGCGGAGCGGCGCGTCGGGCTGCGGCCGCAGCGGATCGAGCGGTTTCAGGCGCAGCACGTCCCGCGCATAGATCGCGTAGGGGTCGCGGATCAGCGTCTTGATGCGTGTCACCGACAGCGCGGCCGGTCGTGCGGCGACCGGCGGGCGCGGGGCCGGGCGCGGGGCCGGCGGCAGCGGCGTGACCGGGGTTTCCAGCGCGGCCGCCCGGTCGAGCCAGACCTGGCCGCGGGCTTTCATGTCCTCCAGCGACCGGGCGCCGTGGGCGCCGATCCCGCCGAGCAGGTTCGTCAGGCGGTTGAGCCAGCGCGAGGCGACGGTCGGAGCCTCCGCGTCGCGGATGGCGCGGGTCAGCATCACCTCCGGCGCGGCGACGGCCTGCTGGAAATCATGCGCCGAGAGCCCGATCCGCCGTTCGGGCAGCAACAGGCCCGCCGCCTTGCGCATCTGGCGGTTGAGCCAGGGATCGGGCGGCGGGATCTGCGGCCAGATCCCCTCGTTGAGACTGCCGAGGATCACGACATCGGCCCCCTGCACCCGGGCCTCGAGCGTGCCCCAGATCATGATCGCGGGATGACCCTGCACGGCATTGCGCACCTCTTCCCGGTCCAGGACCGAGCGGAACAGCGCGGCGTAATCGGCGGGCGAAAGCGACCCGCCCGCGTCGGTCTCGGCGACGAGCGCGTCGATGGTCTTGCGCGCCTCCTCGCCGGCGGACTCCTCCCAGAGCCGGCCGGCGGTCCCGGCCGCCGCACCAGCCCCGGCGGCGAGCCGCTCGGTCAGGGCGACATGCTGCGCGACGTGGTCGGTCAGCGGGCGCGTGCCGATCCGTTCCAGCCCGTCCAGCGCGGCGGCCAGCCAGTCGGCCCAGGCGATCGCCCCGGGATCACGCACCTGGCGCGCCGCCCAGGCGCGCAGGTCGGTGCCGGTCGGGAAGGCGGGGCCGTGACGGCGAAGGTCGAGCTCCAGCCGCTGGGTCCGGAGCGTGTGGTCGTCGCGTGTGCCCGGCGCGGAATGGACAAGCGGGTGCTTCAGCAGCGCCAGCAGATGCTCCACCGTCAGCCGCACGCCGAACAGCGCGGCCACCTGCCGGAAGAGCCGCCCCGGCGCCGAGAGCGGCAGGGGCTGTCCGGCGCTGTCGTCGGGCACGATCCCCCAGCGATCGAGCGCCGCCGTGACCTGCCGGGTCAGCACACGGTCCGGGGTGATGAGCGCGGCGGTCTCGCCGGCTTCGGCGGCGGCCCGCAGGCGCAGCGCGATGGCCAGGGCCTCGGCCCGCGGCGAGGAGGCCTCCACCAGCGTCATGTCGCGGGTTGCGCCGTCGATATCCGGCAGGTGCGGGCCCTCGGCCAGCCACTGGTCGGTCACGGGCGCGGGCCGCAGGGCCAGCGACACGAGCCGGTTGCGGGCCCGGTTGGCCGGGGCCGTGTCAGACCAGGGCCGGATATCCTCGGGGGCGATCCCGGCGCCCTGCATCAGGCGGCGGAAGCGGAATTGCGGATGGTCCTCGCCGGTCAGCGCGTCGTCGAGCGCGCCCCAGGCCTGCGTGCCCATGTCGAAATCGAAGCCGGGCAGCACGACCGCCCCCTGCGGCAGGCGCGCTACCGCCTGCATGAAGAGCGCCGTCGCCCCGCGCGACCCGGTCGAGCCGGCCACGATCACCGGGTGGTGCGGCGGCGCCTCGCGCCAGCGTGCGGCGAGATGCTCGACCACGTGCCGCTGGCGTTCCTCCGTGTCGGGCGGCTGGTCCGGCGTCCAGTACCGGGCGATCACGTCGATGAAGGCCAGGCTCCGCTCCCAGTGGGCCGAGAAATCCGACACGTCGAGCCGGCGCAGGTCTTCGGGCGCGATCCCCTCGCCGCGCATCTCGTCCATGAGCCCGGCGAGGCTGTCGGCGAGGTCGTAGATCGCGGCCCGTGGCGCGAGATCAGGCTGGCTGTCGAGCAGCTGCGCCACCGCCTCGGCGAGTTCCAGCCGCCGGCGCAAGGCCGGTACGGGCGGCGGCAGGTCGGCGAGATGCGGGTCTTCGGCCAGGTCGGTGACCAGCGCGATCCGCGGCAGGAACCCGGCGCCCGACTCTGCGAAGAGCGCCTTGAGCCGCCGCTGCATGCGCCGCGTGTTGACGTAAAGCTCGACGCGCGCGATGGCTTCGGGGGCGGCATCGGACAGGCGGGTGCGCAGGCCCTCGACCAGGGCGCGGGAATAGTCGCAGCCGGGGGGCAGCGCGAAGAAACGGGGCGTGTGCCGCGGCTCAAACATCCGCCGCCTCCGCCAGCATCGCCTCGGCGAGCGGGATTCCCTCGGGCGTGCCGACATCGGCCCAGCCGCCGGGATGCGTCAGGCCGAAAAGCCGCCCCTCCGCGATCATCCTGTCCCAGAGAAGGTTGAGCGAAAAGACCCTGTCCGCGACGTCCGCCAGGCCGTCCGTCCGGATGATCTGCGCCCCGGTATAGACCAGCGCCCGCCCGGCGCCGTCGGTGGTGCGGGTCAAGCGCCCCTCGGCATCCGGCAGGAAGTCGCCCGTGCCCGCATGGCCGCAAGCCGCCGCGGCGGGCACCAGCATCAGCAGCGCGTCCATGCGGTCCGGCGCCCATGCGGCGGCGAGCCGCGCCAGCGGGTTCGGCCCCGTCCAGACGGCGTCCGAATTCAGCGTGAAGACCGGGCCGGCCCCGAGCAGGGGCAGGGCATGCCGCAGCCCGCCCCCGGTATCGAGGATATCGGGCGTTTCCTCGGACAGCGCGACGCCGCGCCCCGCCAGGTGGGCGCGCAGGGCTTCGGGCTTGTAGTGCAGGTTGACCACGATGCGCCCGATCCCGGCGGCGGCGCCCAGCGCCAGCGCGTGGTCGATCAGCGGCCGGCCGGCCACGTCGATCATCGGCTTCGGCCGGTCGCGCGTCAGCGCCCCCATGCGGGTGCCGAACCCGGCGGCGAAGATCATCAGGGAGTCGGGGCGGGACATTGCGCTTTCATCCTGGCCTGCAGGTCGGGATCGGGGGCGGGAAGGTGATCGTCGACGATCGCGCGCAACGCCGCAAGGGCCGGGTGGGCGAGATCCCGTTGCAGGTGGTCCCAGACCCGCGGCATCAGGTCCACATAGCCGGGTTTGCCGTCACGCAGGCAGAGCCGGGCGAACACGCCGAGGATGCGCAGGTTGCGCTGGGCGCCGAGGATCGCGACGGCCCGCGCAAGGGTCTCCGGATCGGTGCCGGTCTCGGTGGCGTAGCGTGCATACATGGCCGCGCGGAGCGCGGCGGAGGTATCGCGCCGGGCGTCCTCGAGCAGGGAAACCAGATCGTATGCGGGGTGGCCCGCCATCGCGTCCTGGAAATCCAGAAGCCCGACCCGGGCCGGCCCCTGCCGTTCGGGCAGCCAGATCAGGTTCTGCGCATGGTAGTCGCGCAGGATCAGGACCGGGCGGTCCGTGGCCAGCGACCCGGTCGCGGCCTCGACGGCCGCGCGCAGGGCCTCGGCGCTTTCGGGCGCGGGATGGCCCAGGGCCGCGGGCAGGTACCAATCGAGCACGAGGCCCGACAGCCCGGCCATCAGCGGCGGATCGTAGGCCGCGATCCCCGGGGGAACCGGATGGGCGTGCAGTTCGGCCAGCACCTCGACCGCGGCGGCGTAGAGCGTCTCTTCCAGCTCCGGCCGCGCCTCCGCGACCGTCGAGAAGAGCGCGTCGCCCAGGTCCTCGAGCAGAAGAAAGCCGTGCTCGGGATCTTCTGCCAGTATGGCGGGGGCGGACAGACCGAGCCGGGCCAGGTGCCGCGCGATCCGGGTGAAGGGGCGGATATCCTCGCCCCGCGCGGGCGGCGCATCCATGAGAACGGCGCTCTGCGCACCGCGGCGCAACCGCGCGTAGCTTCGGTTCGAGGCGTCGCCGGCGAGATGCGCGCACGTCGCGTCGGCCCAGCCCGCCCGCTCGAGAAAGGCGTGTTTGCAGGCGGCGCGATCAGCCATGGGCGGGTCCCTCCGCCATAAGCGTGCCGACCCAGGACCAGCGGGCCGGGCCGCTGGCGGTCAGCTCCCGCGCATCCGGGTCGCCCCCGACCAGCGCGAAATCGAGCCGCAGGGCATCCGCCGGGGCGAGATCGCCCAGCCGGTCCGGCCACTCGACAAGGCAGAGCGCGTCGTCGAACGCCTCGTCGAGCCCGAGTTCAAGCACGTCGTCGGGCCGGGTCACGCGATAGAGATCGCAGTGCCAGATCTCCAGCCCTTCCGCGTGGTAGGTCTGGACCAGCGTGAAGGTCGGCGACGGCACGTCCTCGGCCACGCCGCGGGCCTCGATAAGCGCCCGGGCGAAGGCGGTTTTCCCGGCCCCGATCGGGCCGCCCAGGAGCAGCGTGTCCCCGGCACCCAGCCGCGGGGCCAGCGCCCGGGCGAAGGCATCGGTGGCGGCGGCGCCGGCCAGGCGGCAGCTGGCAGAGAAAGCGGGGGCGTCTGCATCGGCGGCGGTCATGGCGCAACTCTATCGCCGTGCCCCGCCCCCGCAAGGGCAGATCAGTCCGGTTCGACCAGCGCCGGTGCATCGGCCCGGTCCGCCCGGCCCGCGGCGGTGTCCGGCATGAAGGTGCAGAGCGTGGCGCCCCGCGCCAGCGGCACGAAACGGCAGTGAAGCTTTCCGGCCGCGTCACCCGGCATACAGACCTGGGCCGTCCAGACCTGGCGGCCGTTCGAGCGGCTGGCGAAGTTGTGGACCCGCGCCCAGGCCTCGCACGGTTCGGTCGCGGCCTCCCAGGCGCGGATCGACTCGAGAATCCCGATTTCGCCCAGCGTGGTGCTGGGATCCACCCCCCACAGGCCGGCATAGGCGGCGTTGGATACCACGAGCCGTCCCGAGGACGAGAAGACGGCGACCGCCTGTTCCAGGCTGTCCAGGACGGACTGGCTGAGTTCCAGCTCGAAGCGGAAGCGGCGCTTCAGCGACACCTCGGCGGTGATGTCCTCGAAGAGGAAGGCCACCGCGCCCTCCGGATGGGGACGGCCGATGACGCGGTAGGTCTGACCCGTGGGCAGGAGCCAGGTTTCCTCGTAGGTGCCATCGGTGGCGGCTTTCTCGAGATCGGCCATGCGCTGGCGCCAGCTGCCGTAATCCTTGGGTTCGGGCATCATGCGCATGTCCCTGAGCCGGTCCAGAACGGCGTAGAGCGTCGGCCGGGTGCTGAGCCAGTCCGGTGGCAGCCGGGTCAGTTCGCTGAGCGCGGGGTTGAACAGCGCGAGCTGCCGGTCGCGGTCGAAGATCGCCAGCCCGATCGTCAGATGCGCGAAGGTCTGGGTGAGGGTCTGCACGAAGTTGCGCAGCGCGTCCTCGGCCCGGACGACCGGATTGGCATAGACCGCGTAGCGCAGCATCGTGCCGTCGCCCGCCTGCTGGGCCTGGCATTCGAACCACCAGGTCCGTTCGCCGGTGCGGTGATGCACCGCCACGCGCCCGGGCGGGCCGTCATCGGCCTGGTTTTCCGCGTCCGGCGGAAACAGGTGGACAAGCGGCATCTCGCCCGCGGTGTCGGGTTCGCCATACCCGGCCTGCACGACGAGCGCGCGATAGGCCGCGTTGGCCCAGGTGATGCGTCCCTCGGGCGTTTCGTGCCAGACCAGCATCGGTGCGTCTTCGACCGTCTGCAACAGCCGGGCGTTCCAGGCATCGCCGCCGCCGAGCCCCTGGTCAGCCGTATCGGTGCCGGGCGTGGCGGGGG
>PR_CR_10_Liq_1_inCRDRAFT_1000162_pt1 | contig 39172 bp, 48 predicted proteins | sample PRCRCaboRojoPR_3_FD_10241 | JGI IMG/M metagenome (IMG submission 10241) | reverse complement strand
AACCGCACCAAGCGTTGCAAACATTTCGCCCGCCCGCCATGGGTTTCGGTGGTCAAGGGCGCGTCGGGGGTGATAAGGGTGATATGGTCTTCGCTATGCTGCACTGCGGCACCTGTGTTGTTCAGTTGCAGCATAAGCCGGAAGCGGCGCAAGGCAAGGGGAAGAGCACCGCAGTTTTCGCAACATCCGACATCGGGTTTCGTACGACTCGTACGACCCCTGATCAGCTTCCCCGCATTTTCGTACGAAAACCGGGGGGTAAGCGTACGAGTCGTACGAAAATCGCGGCGTTAGCCTTCCAATTTGGTCAAATCCGCCGCCTGAAGACAGATATCCCGGATTTTTCCCAGCAAATTCAAGCGGTTCCGGCGCACGATATCCTTGTCGGTGTTCACCTGCACCGCCTCGAAGAACGCGTCGATCGGGGCGCGCAATTTCGCCATGGCTTCCATCGCAGCGGTAAAATCTTCGGCCTTGTTGGCCTTGGCGATATCGGCTTCGGCGGCGTCGAGTGCAGCAAAAAGGTCTTTTTCTTCAGGGACTTCCGCGTATTTCACATCCGGCCCGAAGGAGTATTCGACACCATCTTTTTCCTCGGCCTGCGTCAGGATGTTATTGGCCCGCTTGAACCCCTGAACAAGGTTTTCGCCATCTTCAGTAGCCAAAATCTCACTCAAGGCCTTCGCCCGGGTTGCAATCAACCAAAGGTCATCACCGCCATCCAGCATCAGGCAAGCGTCGATCACATCATGCTTAAGCCCTTGATCTCGCAGGTAAACTTTCAGCCGGTCATGAAAGAAGGCCAGCAAATCGGTGCTCAGATCCGGCACCAGATCGCCCACCGTGCGCAGCAGGCTTCCATCGCTTGTATCCGGCGCGCCGTCCCGGTCCTTGATCTTGTCGATCACCGCCCGGAAGGCTGCGCCGAAAACACCAAATTCTCCAATCTGATCAAGCACTTCTTCCAAAGTGTCGATCTCGCCTTCGCTCGCCTTTCTGCGGTTCAGGCTGATCTTGTGTCGCAACAATTGGCTGTCGATAAAGCGGTCCAGATGCACCCGCAGGCCATTGTCCAGCACGATCCGGATCACCCCAAGCGCCGCCCGGCGCAGGGCAAAGGGGTCCTTTGATCCTGTAGGTCTTTGATTTATAGCCCAAAATCCGGTTAGCGTGTCGATCTTGTCGGCCAGTGCCACAGTCAAAGAAACAGGCGCTTCAGGCACCGCATCAGATGGCCCAAGGGGCGAATAATGCTCCTCACAGGCGGCTGCCACCTCCGCCGGAAGGCCCGCAGCCTCGGCATAGTAACGGCCCATAAGCCCTTGTAATTCCGGGAATTCATAGACCATCTCGGAACTCAGGTCGGCCTTGGCCACCCGCGCGGCCTGCTCGGCCAGATCGGCATCGGCCCCCACTTTCGGCGCAATCTCACACGCAAGGGCCGCGATCCGCGAAATCCGCGCCGCCTGCGTGCCCAACTGCCGCTCAAAGGTGACGTTATCAAGCTGGTCGATCCAAGCCTGCATCCCGGCCTTGGCTTCGCGTAAGTCGTTCTGCCAAAAGAATTTTGCGTCCGAGAGCCGCGCTGACAGAACCTTTTGATTGCCCGCCAGAATGGTCGCGCCATGGTCTGCGGTTTCGATATTGGCGACCGTCACGAAACGCTCAATCCGGCCCGTCTTGGGATTCTTGACCGAAAAAAACTTCTGATGCTCTTTCATCGAGGTCTGCAAAACCTCGGCGGGCAGTTCCAAAAACTCCTCGCCAATCTCGCCCATCAGGACGACGGGCCATTCCACAAGGCCCGAGACTTCGGCCAAAAGCCCTTTATCTTCAACAACTTCCAGCCCGGCGGCGAAAGCCTGATTGGTCGCGTCCTGCCAGATGTGATCGGCCCGTTCCTGCGGGTCGAGGATCACGATATCACGCTTCAGCTTAGCCTGATAGTCCTCAAATCCGGAGACCGCAAAGCGCCCCTTGCCCATGAACCGGTGCCCTTGGGTCGTGTTACCGGCTTTGATGCCATCGATATCGAAGTCCACCACCGTGGCCTCACCCGCGTCATCGGTGAGGATGCACAGGATCGAATGCAAGGGCCGCACCCACCGCAGGCTTCCCGCGCCCCAGCGCATGGATTTGGGCCACGGGAAGTTGCGCACGGTGTCTTCCAGGACCTCTGCCACGATTTCCGCCGCCGGACGGCCCGGTTTGGTGATCTTGGCAAAATAGACCTGACCCTTCTTTTCATCCCTGATTTCAAGGTCTTCGCGGGACACCCCTGCCCCACGAAGAAAGCCTTCAATGGCCTTTTCCGGCGCATCTACACGGGGGCCTTTACGCTCTTCGGTGACGGTGGGGCTTTCCCCCAACAGTCCCTCTAGCGCCAGTGTCAGGCGACGCGGGGTCGAAAAGGCCTGCGCATGGGCGTAGGTCAGCCCCGCCTCGACCAGCCCGTTGGTCATCTTGGCCTTGAGGTCGTCGGCCGCGCGGCGCTGCATGCGGGCGGGTATTTCCTCGGAGAAGAGTTCGATCAGAAGATCAGGCATTGGTCAGTACCCTTCGGGTGGTTCGGGGCAATTCTCAGGGGCGGTTTCGCCATCAAAGACGACCTCGCCGCAGTCATTTATCTGGTGCCAGACATAGCCACGCCCGTCTTCGGTGATGGCGACGATCCGGTCGATGCCGTATTGGATGTTTTTCTCGCCCAAGAAGGCCAAGGCGCGACCGTCTTCCAAGGCAGCGCCCAATTCGACAGCATCAAAGCAATCAAACCAGCCCGGCGCGACCAAAGGCTCGGCCCCCTCATAGGGTTCATAGGTTTCGCTGAGCATGGCGTGGCTCATGGTGGTGGTGAAACAGGCGCGGTATCGGATTGGGGAGCTATCGGCATCAATAGCTTCGAAATTGTCGTAAAGCACCGGTTCCGGCGCGCCCGAAACAAGCGACGTCATCTGCACGTCATCGGTACCAGTGGCTTTCACCGGTTCGTAATAGGCGTAAATCTGTTGGTAATAGAGGAGCACGCCCGCCAAGATTGCCACGACGACGATCGACCCTCCAAGGATTTTACCCATCACGCTGCGTGCCCTCCGGCTTCGGTCTGCACGAAGGCGTCGGCACATTTCTTGGCCAAGGCCCGCACCCGCCCGATATAGGCCTGCCGTTCAGTGACCGAGATCACCCCCCGCGCATCCAGCAGGTTAAAGAGGTGGCTGGCCTTTATGCATTGATCATAGGCCGGGTGCGCCATGACGATCCGCTTGCCGGTCTTGGGGTCTTCATGTTCTTGGCTCAAGATTGCCTCACACTCCGCCTCGGCCTCCTCGAACTGCTTGAAAAGCACTTCCGTGTTGGCCACGTCGAAGTTCCAGCGGCTGTATTCCTGTTCGGTTTGGCGGAAGACGTCGCCATAAGTCAGGGCAATCGGCGCGTCGGGGTCGTTGAAGGGCATGTCCATCACGTGGTCAATGCCCAGAACATACATTGCCAAGCGTTCCAGACCATAGGTCAATTCACCCGAAACCGGGTGGCAATCATGGCCGCCCACCTGTTGGAAATAGGTGAACTGGCTGACTTCCATACCGTCGCACCAGACCTCCCAACCAAGGCCCCAAGCGCCAAGCGTGGGGCTTTCCCAGTCGTCTTCGACAAAGCGGATGTCATGCAGCGCAATGTCGATACCGATGGCCTTGAGGCTGCCGAGATACAGCTCTTGCAGGTTGGGCGGGCTGGGTTTGATCAACACTTGGTACTGGTAGTAGTGCTGCAACCGGTTGGGGTTCTCGCCATAGCGCCCATCGGTCGGGCGGCGCGAAGGCTGCACATAGGCCGCGGCCCAAGGATTGGAGCCGAGTGAGCGGAGCGTCGTGGCAGGGTGGAACGTGCCCGCACCCACCTCCATGTCATAAGGCTGCATGACGGCGCAGCCCTGTTCGGACCAGTAAGATTGCAGCCGCAGGATAATTTCCTGAAAACTGCGGGGTTTGCCGGTTTCTTCCACCATCTTCCTCTCCGGGGCTGAGCGCCTGAAATCGCCGCCCTTACCTACGGCCCCGGCAGAGAAGAATCAATTGCATGGCACGCGATATTTTGGGTGCATACATCCGCAGATTTGCTAAAAGATTCAGAAACACGAACTTTTATCACAAGGGTACGAGCAATTGGGTACTATGGCGCGCATTTTATCGGCACTGATACTGGCAGTTTTGACGATGGCGCCTGCCGCGCAGGCGCAGGACGACGGGCTGGCTTGGGTGCAGATCGAAGCGCAGCCAAGCTTGGCCCAAGCACAACAGAGCATCCGAGGCTATGCCTCTGAATTGCAGGACGTGAACGGGTTTTCGATTGGCAGCGGGTGGTATGCCATCGCATTGGGGCCTTACACGCCGCAGGATGCACAGCAAGTCTTGCGGGTACTGCGCGCCGAAGGAGTTATCCCGCGGGACAGCTATATCGCCGAAAGCAGTGATTACCGACAGCAATTCTGGCCAGTTGGGGCCAACACCCTCGCCGAAGCCGCGCCCGAGGTGCAGGCCACCGACCCTGAGGCCGATGCAAGCGAGTCCCAACAGGAGATAGCCGAGGCCGAGCCTGCCCCGGAACCGCGGATTGCCGAACCTGACGAAACCCCGCGCGAAGCCCGCGCCAGCGAGCGTGACTTGACCCGCGAGCAGCGCGCCGAGTTACAGGAAGCCCTCAAATGGGCCGGATTTTACGGCGGAGCCATTGATGCGGCCTTTGGTCGGGGAACGCGTGGGGCCATGGCCCGTTGGCAGGAAGCCAACAATTTCGAGGAAACAGGCATCTTGACCACAATGCAACGTGCCGAATTGTTGCGCCAGTACAACGAAATCTTGGAAGGTTTGGACTTGCAGGTCGTCCGCGATGAAGACGCTGGTATCGAGATGATCCTGCCAACGGGCGTCGTCAGCTTTGAAAAATACGAGCCGCCGTTTGCGCATTACAGTGCTTCAGCCGATATTGACGCCAAGGTTCTTCTTATCAGTCAGGAAGGTGATGAAGCCACGTTGGCCGGGCTTTACGATATCATGCAAACGCTCGAGATCGTGCCCGAACGTGGCCCGCGAACGCTGGATCGTCGCGCGTTTACCTTGATCGGGGAAGGTGCCCTGAGCATCTCGCACACGCAGGCGTGGCTGAAAGACGGACATGTAAAAGGCTTTACTCTGATCTGGCCGGCAGGCGATGAAGAGCGCCGCACACGGATGCTTGGCGAGATGCAGGAAAGCTTTACCCGGTTGGAAGGTGTGCTTGATCCGACCGCGGGTGTTGCATCGGAGCCGAGCATCGACCTTGTGGCGGGGCTCGAGGTACGTAAGCCTAAACTGTCGCGCTCGGGTTTCTACGTCGATGATGCCGGCACGGTGGTGACAACGGCCGAGGTGACGCAGAACTGCGGCAAAATCACCATCGACGAGGAATATGACGCCCAGCTCACCACCATAAACGAAGAGCTTGGTATCGCGGTTCTGCGCCCGGTGGAGTCGCTGGCCCCAATGAGTGTGGCCGCTTTCCAGAATACCATGCCGCGTCTGCAAGCGGATGTGGCCGTGGCTGGCTATTCCTATGGTGGGGTCCTTGGCGCACCCACACTGACCTTCGGTCAAATCGCGGAATTGCAGGGGTTGAATGGCGAGGACACGCTCAAGCGTCTTGCACTGGCCGCACTTGAAGGCGATGCCGGTGGCCCCGTCGTGGATGCCGGTGGTGCGGTTTTGGGCATGTTGCTGCCCAACCGCATGAAAGAGCGCAGGTTGCCTGAGGGTGTCAGCTTCGCCGCAGATGCGCAGGCGGTAAAGAAGGTCTTGCAAGAGGCGGGCGTGTCCCCTTCGGCAACGAACGATCAAGACCAAATGGCACCCGAAGCCTTGACCAATCGCGCGGCCAGCATGACCGTCTTGGTGAGTTGCTGGGAATAGCGCTCAAAAGCTGAACAGTTTTCCAAAAATGCAAACTTTAATGGCCCTACATTGTGCGGGGCCATTAACAATTCGGTAATATCCATTACGCACTCTGGCCCCATGCGCCAGAATGGCGAACAGGGCAAGACGCCGACAGGCGTGATTGTTTCCCAATCCTCGGACAACTGGTTTCGGCCATGATCGGAAACAGCGCCATTGCTCTCGTGATGGCACAGCATCCGTGCCGACCAGTGCACAGCTTGTCCAGATGCCCGAATGCGTGGGGGCGCAGCCGATAGATCGGCCCAAAAATGGAGTTTACCATGTTGAAGTTTCCACATCTCGCCCTCGGCCTCGCCGTTGCCATGCTTGCCGGTACGGCCGATGCGCAACACCGTATCGCGCCCAAGCTCCAGAATACCGGCGCGGTGCCACCTGCCAACCATCAAGGGCAATGGTGGACGCATCCCTTGGGCTGCGAGTATTCACGGGCAGGACTTCCCGGTGAGAGCGTCTGGTACATCATCGTCAACACGGATCGCAAAGGCTGTCCGCGTCAGATCGTGGTCAAATCGCTGAGCGGGGTCTACTAGGACTGGGCCAATGCTGGCGTCATGTGGATGAGCGTCGGGCGGTCTGCTTTGAAAGCCTCGTTGACTTGCCGCGTCAAGTCCGCAAGCGATGCCGGGCGAAACGCTTGCGCCCCATAAGCGCGCGCGAGGGCCAAAAAATCAGGATTATGCGCGATGACGGAATTGGGCGCAATCTGCGCACCGACCATGCTGTTTTCAATCGCGCCCAGCTTGCCATTGTCCCATAGCAAAATGGGCAATGGCAGGCCCAGCTCCACCGCCGTTCCAAGTTCGGCGATCGTATACTGGAGCCCATAATCGCCGATCACGCAACAGGTTGGCAAATCTGGCCGCGCAATTGCACCGCCTATGGATGCAGGAAGGCTGTACCCCAAGGTACCAAAACCTGCCGGGTGATGCCAGAATCCCGGTCTCTCCATGGGCCAGCTTTCCAACGACGCGTAAGCGAATTGCGTCATGTCGGAATAGATTGCCGTCAAATCCGGAAGACTCTTCCGCAGAGCCTCGGCAATAGTCAGGACATTAGGGATTTCAGCATCCACCTCAGCACGCCACCGGGCCTTCGCCGTTCGGACTTTGGCGGGGTCCCATTCGGTCGTCGCCTCGTGTCCATCCAGCGCGGACAATAGCCGGTCAAAGAAGTTTTCAGCGGACGACAGAACGGGCCACCCACATTCCGGCAGGAAACCCGACGGGTCGATGTCTACTTGAATGAGACGCCCACGAATACCTGCATCGTCACGTAGCACATCCGGATGGCTAAGTTCGGTACCTACCAGAACAACCACATCCGCCTGTTCAATAACCGTCCGCGAGTCAGGCCGCGCTAGGTAGCTACCGTAGTTCAATGCATAAGGACCGATCACGCCGCGTCCAGCTTGCGTTTCAAAACAAGCGGCGCCAAGCGCCCGCAGAGCGTCCCGCGCGGGATAACCACATTTTCGCGCACCGCCGCCAAGGATGAACAGCGGTGTCTTGGCAGCAAGGATCGTCTCAATGATCCCGGACATCGGTTTCGCCGCGGCTTCCGACGCGATGACAGGGCGTGGACCCGGCGGCGGTGCTGGGGTCTCCAAGACCGAGATCGGGATTTGGATATGCCGAGGCCGGGCGCGGCCCGTGGACAGTTCGATCAATGCCCGATCAATCAAGGCATAAGCCGCTTCAGGGTTTCGGGCTTCCTCCGACCATTCGCAAACCGTGTCAGCCGCCGCGCGTTGATCCAGCATCTGGTGCAACTGGCCGCGTTGCGCCGCTGTTTCGTCGAGACATGACGAGATCACCAGCATCGGTACACTATCAGAATAGGCCTGCCCCATCGGTGTCATGATATTGCACAGCCCAGGCCCCGTGATGACATAGGCCACGCCGGGCTTTCCAGTGGCGCGGGCGTAGCCATCCGCCATGAAACCCGCCCCCTGTTCGTGGCGGGCCAAGACATGTGTAATGCCTGCTTCTTCGATTCCACGATACAGTTCTTGATTGTGGACACCGGGAATGCCGAAAATCACGTCCACGCCGCGCGACTTGAGCATGTGCGAAATTTGGGCGCCAAGGGTCTTTTGGGTCATCAAGCTCTCCAGAAACTGATGGTGAAGATTGCATATACAGCAAGGAGTTCCAGCCTTCCGATCAGCATCGCGGCGGTCAAAACCCATTTAGCCGTGTCGTTGAGAGGCGCAAAATTACCGGCCGGGCCGATGATTTCTCCCAAGCCGGGGCCGATATTCGCAAGCGCCGCCGCCGCGCCCGAAATAGAGGTGACGAAATCAAGTCCGGTAAACCCGAGGAAAACGCTGATCAATCCAAGGGTCACGATGAAGAAGACGAAGAAAGACATCACCGAGTTCAACACGTCGTCGTCGATTGGGCGGCCCTGATAACGCGGAGTAAAGACGCCATGCGGCGTATAGATGCGCCGCAATTGCGCCCGGATCGACGCGAAGAGAAGTTGATATCGGAAGATCTTGATCGAACAGGCGGTCGATCCGGCGCAGCCGCCAATCAGCCCGGTGAAAAAAAGCACCGCAATGGGCAAGCCACCCCAAGCCATGTAATCGGTGCTGGCGTATCCCGTGCCGGTCAGGATCGACACAGTGTTGAAAAGCACCTTGCGAAACGCCTGTTCGCTGGCCACTCCCATCTGCAGCATTTGCCAAAGGCTGAGGCCCAGAACGAGGACGCCCGCGGTGACGAAGATACCCCTGACTTGCGGGTCGGTCAAAAGTGGCTTGGCCGTTCCCGCCGTCAGTTGCACGAAGCGCACGAAGGGCAGCGCCGCCAGCATCATGACGCACACGGCGACATATTCGGTCATCGGGCCGAAGGCACCGAACGAAGCGTCGTAGTTGGCAAAGCCGCCTGTGGCCACGGTGGTCATGGCGTGTACCGTCGCGTCAAAGGCGTTCATCCCCGAGGCTAGGTAGCACAGCACGCAAATCAAGGTGAGGCTGAGGTAAATGACCGAGATGCGCGAAGCGATCTCGGTCGCGCGGGGCAGGATTTTCCCCATGGTATCAAACCCCGCCGTGCGGAAAATCTGCATCCCGCCGACGCGAAGCTCTGGCAGGAAAACCATGGCCACGACAATGATCCCGATACCGCCCAGCCATTGCAGAATACCGCGCCACAAAAGAAGGCCCTTTGGCAACTCCTCCAAACCGGACAGGACAGTTGACCCAGTGGTGGTCAGCCCCGACATGGCTTCGAACACGGCGTCGACTACACGCGCTTCGGTGGCACCCAGAAGGAAGGGTATCGCACCAAAAATCGGCAGNGCGACCCAGACACCGGTGGTCAGCAGGAAGGTTTGTTGAATGGTCAGGCCTTCTCGCACGCCATTGCGGCAGGCCAATGCCACAAGCCCTCCGACAAGCATGGTTATCACTGCGCTTTCAGCAAAAACCGGCCAATGACCTCGCGCTTCGGCGATGTCCACCAGCATCGGCAACACCATGGTCGACCCGAGGGCCAGCACCATGAGGCCGATCACATATCCCACGGGGCGCAGATCGATCATGGAGGGCAGAGTTGGCCCGAGCTTCACCGGGTGTCAAGCTACAGTCAGCACTTGCGATGCAGAAGGTCACCGGGGTCAATCAGGCGGCAATCGTCTCTCCCATTACATATGGAATGATGTCTTCTCGCGTAAGCCCAAGAAGTGCGAGTTCAGGGTCTGTCATGGCATGCAGGCGCATAAGCCGCTCGAAATGCATCCGGCTGAGCATGTAGCCGTTCATTCCATGGGCGTGTTCAAGCAAGTACAGATCAAGTTTCTTGCGCCACGTGTCGGGTACGAATTCGATGTCGATGCGGTCTGTCACAGGAACCCCTTTCCTTGTCGGGTGTGGGCTCCTCCCATGCAAACACGATAGCACAATCCGCCGCCTAAAGCAGTGAAAAGGATGCGGGCGATCCGATGTGTTGCACTCAGGCCGCCCACTCCCGGCAGACATCACGCGTAGAACAGGTCGCGATAGACGTAGTGGACGATATCTTCGCGTTTCACGCCGATCTCGGCCAATTCCGCGTCGGATTTCGCTTGAAGGGATTCAATCTGGTCGCGGCGAGAGGCGTTGTAGGCATGTGCCTCGAAAGCCCGGGCCAGCGAAGCAAGGAACGCCGAAATACGGGCGCGAAACCCGCGGTTGGCGGCGCGAATATCAGTGGTCAAAGTCGTCATTGGAAACCTCGTTGCCTTAGGTTGCTACGGTTTGGTTTCCTCCCTGACACCAACAATAGGTCAGCGCACCTGACATGACCACCAGCCATTCGGCAAAGCCGGGTTGCACTAGGTGCATCCCGGCACACAGGTCTCTGATTTCAAGAGGTTTTCTTCTTAGCTGCCGAGGTCCCGACGGGCTCGGGCATGGCCGGCGGATTGGATGGTGCGCGTGGCCGCTTGGGCTTTTCGGCCAATTCTGTCGGCTTGCCTGCCGGGGCGGCGGCTGTTTTGGGTTTTGGCGCGGCGGGTTTTGCCGCCTTGGCTTGAGGGGCTGATTTCAAGGCAGGTGCCGCTTTCGGTGCGGAGGTCGGTTTCGCTTTGGCGGCAGGCTTGGCTGCCTTTTTCGTCACGGGCGCAGGTTTTGCAGCATCCACCTTGGCCGGGGCCTTCTTGGCTTGCGCTGCCGAAGGCTTGGATGTTCTCGACTTGACCTTGACCTTGGGTGCAGCCTTTGGGGTCGACGGTTTTGCTTTAAGGCGCATAGATGTTGCGAATGGATTGGACTCGATCGCAGCCTGACCGAATACGGTTGCCACACGCAGGTTGGTTTCCATCATGTAACCTGCCACGCGCCACGCGGCAGCGGTGATTTCGAGGGGCGTAGTGACATGTTGCATTTGATGCTCCTTTCGCAATGCATGGCCGCTTTAGCGCGGCCATGTGACAAAGTCATAACGAAGGAGACGCAGAGACCACAGCGAATGCGCCAAAACACGCGGGTTTTGAGCATACAGTGCCCACGCCACATGCGAACGCACAACGAATGCCTAAAACATAGGCGATATAATCAACGCTTGCATTATCCTACGTGAAACAAGGTGGAGAACAGTTTCGGATCAATGCTGTCAGAGGAAAAAGTATCCCCTTCGGACAGAACACTGACGGCGTCGTGGCTGTGCAGGCTTTCCTGATGGCTCGCCACAACGCGGAAGTCGCCGATGCGGTCGTCCGCTTGCAGTTGAGCGCAGAACAGACGTGCCGCATCCTCCACGAAAATCGGATTGGCCGCGTTCAATTCCGCAAAAGCCTGTTCATCCTCGCGCTTCACCATGACCTGCGTCTCGGTTGGTACAGCAGTACGCGCCATTTCGATCAGGTCTTCGAACCAAAGGACATCACCTTCCACCACTTCGGCGGAAATGCGCGCGACCGAGCGCTGCGAATGCGGGGTGGCCAATTGCCCGCGGGCTTGCCGGGCGTGTTCGCTGAGTTCCAAGGAACAAGGGCAGGTCGAGGAATAGACGTAGTCGAGGTGCATATACTTGCGGCGCACACCGTCGCGTTCGACCAATTCCAGGGCGATATCGTAGTACTGGAAGCCCGCCAGACCCGAGCGTAGGGATTTCACCTTTACGGGATAGGAAAAGCGCATCTGGATACGCGCGTCGATACTATCAAGGTCATTGATATAATCATCAAGCGCGGCTTCGATCACCTCGAAGCTGAAGGTCTTCTCCGCATGCTTGTAGAAGCTGCGCATGATGCGGGACATGTTGATGCCTTTCTTGTCGGCATCAAGGCTGACCGTCCCCGTGACCGAGGTCTCTAGCGTCAGGTCGCCGTTGTCGCGGGTGTGAAAGCTGATCGGCAAGCGAAAGTTCGAGATACCGACATGTTGCAAATGCCGACGAGCCCCGCGGATCAGCGAGCTGGGTCCGTTTTGAAGGTCGGGCATCGACGCCTTGTAGGCGGCGTCGACTTGGAAATCATGCGGGTAGTCACGCGACAGCGCGGGATAATTGCTTGGGCTTTGGCCTGGCAGCAGCCGCGCCACCGCAGGGTCCAGATCAGCCACCTCTTCCGGACTGGCCGACTCGGCCCAAGCCCGAAGGACGGCAAGTGCCGCTTCAGCCTCGTCCCGCTCGGGCGATCTTTCAAGATCGGTCGGTCGAATGTTCATGGCATGCTCCCCTCGTCCGTGCTGCCGAGCTTATACATAAGCCGTCAGCCTCGAAAATGCTATTGTCGGTATTGTTTACGCTGAAACCGACGCCACAGATCACTTATTTCGGCAAGCGCGCCGACCATCCCCAAAATCGCGCCATCATGAATATGGCCGCCAAAGCCAAGCCCAGGGCAAGGCCCAGCCAGACGCCTACCCCTCCAAGGCCCATCGTGAACCCCAAAAGGTAACTCGCCGGGATACCCGATACCCCAATAGGTGATCGCGGCAATCACCATGGGCACACGGGTATCCTGCACCCCACGCAAGAGCCCCAAGGCGATGACTTGTCCGGCGTCAACCAGTTGGAACAGGGCCGCCGCTGCCAACAGCCCCGTGCCAAGCGCAAGAACCGCCTCACGGTCCGGCTCATCAGGGCGCATGAAAGCACTGATGATGGGCTCGGGCAGCACGAGGAACAGTATCACCGTGGCCAAGGCCGCAAGTGTAGACATGCCGATGACGACGGATGCCCCTGCGCGCAAACCGGGCAGGTCCCCCCGCCCATGGGCGTGCCCCGCGCGTACCGTGGCCGCGTTGCTGAGGCCAAGATGCATCATGAAGGCGACCGAGGCCGCCTGCAGCGCAATACCATGCGCGGCCAGTGGCAAGGTGCCAAGCCAGCCCATCATCACCGAAGAGGCCGCGAAAAGACCAACTTCGGCAAGGTTGGTGATGCCAATGGGCCAGCCAAGGCGAAACACCCTGCCGAAAGCCTCGGCGTCCGGGCGCCAGAGCCTTTGGAACAGGGCGTGCTCCGGCGTGGCTCGAATCACGTAGAAGACCAGTGCCAGAAGCGAGACCAAATGCACCACCACCGAAGCGACCGCGGCGCCGCGGATCCCCATCTCGGGCGCTCCGAAGTTTCCAAAGATCAAGACGTAGTTGACCAGGGCATTCACCCCCGCCGCCAAGAGCGTGATCCAAAGGACAACGCGCGTCCGCTCAAGCGCCGCAAGGTATGATTTCAACACCATGACCAGAAGCGCCGGCCAGATGGCCCATCCATTGATGCGATTATAATCGCCGGCAAGACGAGACACCTCATCGGTTTGACCCAAGGCCCGCAATATGTCTTCGGTAAAAAGCAAAACTGGCAAAGCCAGACAGCCAAAGAGGATCGAAGCCCAAAGCCCCATGCGCGTCACGCGGCGCACCTGTGTGTCCTCGCCCGCCCCTTGGGCCGAGGCCACCATGGGCATGACCGCCCAGGCAAACCCCGAGCCCATGATGAAAAAGACGAAAAACATCTCGCCGCCCAGCACACCAGCGGCAAGCGACTCGACATTGTACCACCCAAGCATCGCCGCATCGGTCAGCGTGATGGCAAACTGCGCAAGATGGCTGCCCACCAGCGGCAAGCCCAGGCCGAGAACCGCGCGCGCATGTTGTCGATATGTCAGGGCATAGTGCATGGCCCTGCCTTAGGGTGGCGAAGGCGGCAGGGCAATCGAAATGACGCTAGATCGCGGTCAGCATCAGTTGCCCGGCGACAATGGCCACGAGTGCGCCCGCCGCCACTTCCACGAGCGGCAAGGCGCGGGCAGCGGCACCGCCCCGCCCGGCGATCAAACGCGCAAAGAGACCCTCGCGCAGGGTGACTGCGGCGATAGCCACGGCAACCGTTACACTCGCCGTGCCCAGCCCCATGACGAATGCCCCCATGATACCGGCCATGTCGATCCCCATGCGCCACGTGAGAATGAGCAGGAACAAGGCCCCTGTGCAGGGCCGGATGGCGACCGCCCCAACGATTGCCAGACCATCCCGGAACGAAGTTACCGACCTCGCCTCGTCAAGGCTGGGTCCATGCCGGTGGCCGCAACTTGCGCAATTGCCGTCTTCGTCATGCGCGTTGTCGTGGCGGCTGTGAGTGGCGCGCTTAAAGCGGCGCAGGCCGCGCCACAGCAACCACAGCCCGACAAGGGCGATCGCGCCATAGCTTGCCGGCGCCATGATCTTGTCCGCGGCACCTTGCATGGCGTCTCGCGTCGCCCCAAGAAGCAAAACGCCTGCATATACAAGGATCACGGCCGTTGCCGCCTGTGCAAGGCTTGAGGCCAGCGCCAGTACTGATAAGCGAATAACCGGCACACGCGCGCCCAAGCCATAGCCACCGATCAGTATTTTCCCGTGCCCCGGCCCGGCCGCGTGAAAGAACCCATAGGCAAAACACAGCCCCAAGAGTCCGGCCAGCGCCCCTGCCTCGCCAGCCCGCAATTTGCGCAGGTACCCGGCCATGGCCTGCTGCACCTCTCGCTGACCTTCGGTGGCCCAGCGCGCGACATCATCGGCGCCGCCAAAGCCCCAAAGCCAGACCACCAGCCCCAGAATACACAAACCGGCCATCAGGACGAGGCTACGCATGACACCCTCAATTCATCCGCATAGTAAATGCCGACCTGCACCTCGTCGAAGATGGCTTCCATTCCGGCTCCGCCCAATGCGTCGACCTTGGCATCGGCGGCCTTTGTATCGGGCTGGATGATCTCGCTTTTACAAGCGCTTGGCAGGCCCGTGACCTCAACAAGGTCAAGCGCCGCATAATAGGAGGGGTCATATGGCCGGAGGGTCAGCTCAGAGAATGGCATAGGGTCGATCGGCCGAATATGGCGGGTCACGATCCGCCCACCATCCATGTCGGCAAAGGTCGCTTCTGGTGCCCCCAACTCAATTTTCCCGGCCATGTCATATATGAACATCGCACCTTCGAAACCCGGCTCCCAATGTTCAAGGTCGAACCCCATAAGCGCCCCACGCTCCATTTCAGTAAGGTTCATATCGCCATCCGGGTCCAAACCGCGGTCTTCCAGTACCAAAAGCGAGAAAAAATCATCATAGGTCCACGTCACTTCAACACCAGTCAATCGCCCCTTGTCGTCGCTCAGCATGCGCAAGGCCACGTCCACGAAGACATGCGGGTGCGCCTGCGCCATGGGGGCAATTGATATCGCGACTGCAAGAACGAGTGTGCGGAGCATGCGAAGATGTTTAGGGCCGCATTGCCTTGTCAGCAAGACGGCCCGATGCATCTGAGCGGTTCGTTGCGCGTCAACCCTTGCGAACGTCCGGGTGCAAAGACTTCCCAAGGATATGGTCAGTTTGGTGAAGGACGTGCTGGGCGGTGGACACGATCAACGGATCGGGCATCTGGGCGATCTCGGGATCCTTGCCCGGGTAATCCAGCGTGCTCAGGAAGTGCTTCATGCAATTCAGGCGTGCGCGCTTCTTGTCGTTCGATTTGATCACGGTCCAAGGCGCGTCGGCCGTATCGGTGTAGAAGAACATGGCTTCCTTGGCTTCGGTGTAATCATCCCATTTGCCAAGGCTTTCCTTGTCGATCGGGCTTAGCTTCCATTGCTTCAGCGGATCGGTTGCCCGGCTTTCAAAGCGGCGCTTTTGTTCATTTTGGGTCACTGAGAACCAATATTTGTAAAGCCGGATGCCTGACCGAACCAGCATTTGCTCCAAATCAGGGGTCTGGCGCATGAACTCAAGGTATTCCCAAGGCTCACAGAAACCCATGACCCGTTCAACACCCGCCCGGTTGTACCAAGACCGGTCATAGAACACCATTTCGCCGACCGTCGGCAGATGTTCGATATAGCGCTGAAAGAACCACTGCCCTTTTTCTTCCCAAGTCGGTTTGTTCAAGGCAACAACACGCGCCTGACGTGGGTTCAGGTGTTCGGTAAAGCGCTTGATGGTGCCGCCCTTGCCCGCGGCATCGCGGCCTTCGAATATCAAAACGAATTTCTCGCCGGTCTCCTGCGCCCAGTGCTGAACCTTCAAAAGCTCGGCCTGAAGCTTGGCTTTTTCTTCTTCGTAGGGTTTTTTCTTCAACTTGTCCTGATAAGGGTATTCGCCGTTTTCAAACGCCTTGCGCAAGTCCGCCACCTTGTCGGAGGCTTTCACCTCGGGCTCGGAGTCGCGCTCGGCCATGGCAGCCGCTGACCGCGCCGACGCCGCGGCTTTTGTGGCTTCCGATTTCGCTGCACTGGAACCTGTTGTCATGTTTCGCGTCTCCTTCACTGTCATCGCGTGATCGGGTAACGCTTTTGAAACAACCTTACCTTGATCCGGATCAAGCGGCCGAGGCTTTCCAAAATGGTGTGGCCAAATCGTTGCGCCCCCTCGCGCCGGGGCAAATCGCTTTCCATAGTGTCACGGGGACGCGATGCAGAGATGGCTTTAACCAGTTTTCATAGCGAATTCACTCGACCGGATCGGTGGCGCAAACGCATGTCTGAAAAATAGGCATCCACCACGGCCAAGACACGAGCCCTACCATTGCATGTCGTTGGTCTGAACGCGCCCGGAGACCTTAGTGGGTCCAAGTGCCCCGCCGATTGACCGCAAAATTCTCACCGTAGCCGCCGGCGCGGATATTGGGCTTGCGCTTATGGGGGTCCTGTACAACCGCATCAATACCATGTTCTTGCGCATATTGCAGCGCCGCTTCCTTGCTCGAAAAACGAAGCTTCACCTGTGCCTGGGTATCGTTGGACGAAGTCCAACCCATCAACGGGTCAACTTCACGCGCGGTTTCGGGAACGAATTCCAACACCCAATGCTTGGTTTTGGCCGTACCGGATTGCATGGCGTTACGCGCGGGCTTGTAGATACGTGCGGGCATCAGGGTCTCCTTGCTGGCGCATGTGTTATTCCAAATCTGGGCAGCAGGGGCAAGGCAGCATTTCCCTTCTCATTATTGAGCCGGGATTTGGTGGTTTTCAAGCACCATGTAATCCCCAAAGGCAGATCCCCGCTCGCCCGCTTGGTTGATCATTCCCCGCAGCATCGCAATCGCGGCTGGGGACGTGACCGGCACGAAGTGATTAAACCCCTCACCATCGGCCAAAGCCGTGAAATCCACCACTTTGACGTTCAGCCCCCTCACCTTGTCTGGCCCGTCGATCAGTCCAAGCCGCGGCTTACGTCCTGTAATGAAACCCGCAATCGACAGCGCCCGGTCTTGCCGCGTGGTGAAAATCAAAAAAGGCTGCGGCAATGCGCCAATCGCCTCGGCTTGGCTCCGAAAGAGATCGGGGTCGATATCAGGTGACATAAGAACCACGCCACTGATCCGAGACAAGATATCCTCATCGCCACTCAGTGCCGCTTGTCGCAAGGCTTCCATTACCAAGTGAGACCCCATGGAATGCGCCAATAGGAAAACGCGATCCCCCGGGGACGCCGTCAGACCATCCAGCATCTCCAAGAAATCATCCCGAGAAAACAATACGCTGTCACGATCGTAGGCATAGCCGCGCGGGTCACCCGCCGAAAGCCATGAAAACAGGATGGTCGGCATCGTGATCTCGAAATCAGTCCGGATCTGGGCCAACCGGTACATGCCATCAGAAAGCGTGTTGTTGTACCCATGCACGAAGACAAGCTTTTCCTTGCCCGGATGTGCGCGGCGTACTTCCCGCAGCATCGCGTCTTGACCCCGCATAACTTCGGTGCCGGCGACCACGAAATCGGTGGAGGCATCCGGGGTTTCGTCAGGCCACTCGACTTTGCCGGTCACGTGGTTGGGCGGGATCGAGATGTCAGCGCGGAAAAAATTCATGCCACGCGGGCGCTGTTCGCCAAAGGCTTGGCCCGTCGATGAGAGTGATCGGGGCGTGGCCACGAAGATCTCTTCGATTTTCGCCGCCGGATCGGGCGCGGCGCGCATGGCCGTTTTGTGCGGCGCACAGGCCGTCAAAACCCCGATCCCTACGAACAGGATCAGGCGATCAAGGCGGAAGGCTACAACATCAAACAAAGCGGTCCCCACAAACGAAAAAATTCCCCCCAACGACTCTTGGGGGGAAGCTACTTCTAATTCAGGCCGGGGCCAAGATCAGGCAGGCGCCAGCATGCCTTTTTCTTGTGCCAGGCTGCGCATACGCTTTTGCAGCTTCTCGAAGGCGCGGACCTCGATTTGACGGATGCGTTCTCGGCTGACGTCATATTGACCACTGAGATCCTCAAGCGTCACAGGCTTGTCGCCCAATCGGCGCTGCGTGAGGATATCCTTCTCGCGGTCATTGAGGACATCCATTGCCTCGGCCAGAAGTTCGCGGCGCGCATCAAGTTCATCGCGTTTTTCATAGTCCGCGGCTTGGTCAGCAGATTCGTCCTCCAACCAATCCTGCCACTCCATGCTCCCCTCGCCCTCGGTGCCCACTTGAGCATTGAGCGACGCGTCGCCCCCCGACATGCGGCGGTTCATGGAAATAACTTCGTCTTCAGTGACGCCCAAATCATGCGCGATTTGCTTGACGTTCTCGGGGCGCAAATCGCCATCTTCCAGTGCGCCGATGCGGGCCTTGGCCTTGCGAAGGTTGAAAAACAGCTTCTTCTGCGCGCTCGTCGTGCCCAGCTTCACCATCGACCAGCTGCGCAGGATATATTCCTGAATACTGGCGCGGATCCACCACATGGCGTAGGTCGCAAGGCGGAAACCCTTTTCAGGGTCAAAACGCTTGACCGCCTGCATGAGACCAACGTTCGCTTCTGAAATCACCTCGGCTTGCGGCAGGCCATAGCCGCGATAGCCCATGGCGATTTTCGCCGCGAGGCGTAGGTGACTGGTGACCATTTTATGCGCCGCCTCGGTGTCTTGCTCCTCGGCCCAACGCTTGGCAAGCATGTATTCCTCCTCTGGCTCCAGAAGAGGAAATTTGCGAATTTCCTGCAAATAACGGTTCAGACCGCCTTCGGGTGACGGTGCCGGTAGATTTGCGTAGTTACTCAAGCCTCTGTCCCTCCAATGTTTAAGGGCTTTACATTAACATGGGCCCGTTTTGCATGGTTTCAAGGGTGATGCACCCCTGATCTTAACGGAATATGAAGATGAATCCGTTGTTTTGCGACAATTGTGACAGCGCGCTCACGTAGCTGTGCTTGGGCGTTAAACGCGCAATAGCGCAATCAGTTCCGCCATATCCACTGGCAAAGGCGATTCAAACCGCATGGCATCGCCTGTGACGGGGTGATCAAACCCCAATGTCGCCGCGTGCAGCGCCTGCCGCGAGAAACCACGCAGCGCCTCGGTGGCCTGCTCTGGCAAAGCGCGCGCAGGTAGCTTGCGCCGCCCGCCATAGACCGGATCACCGACCAATCCGTGGCCGGCATGCGCCATGTGCACGCGGATCTGATGCGTTCGCCCCGTTTCCAGCCAACATTCGATCAACGATACCGAGGGCGGATGGCCGAAGGATTCGACGATCCGTGCGCGGGTCACCGCGTGACGCCCGCCTTGAAACACGACAGCCTGTTTCTGGCGGTCGGTCTTGTGCCGTGCGAGCTGCGTGGTGATCCGCATGATGTTGCCGCTTTCGAAGCTGACACCCTTCACCCCTCTCAAGCGCGGGTCGCCCGCATCCGGCACGCCATGAACCAGCGCCCGGTAATGCCGTTCGACGGTGTGCTTTTCGAACTGAGCGGCCAAACCATGGTGGGCCCGGTCTGTCTTGGCCACCACGAGCAAGCCACTGGTATCCTTATCGATTCTATGAACGATGCCCGGTCGCTTCTCGCCGCCCACACCTGAAAGACTATCCACGCAATGCGCCAAAAGCGCATTGACCAGCGTGCCGTCCGGCGTGCCCGGCGCAGGGTGTACGACCATCCCGGCGGGCTTGTCGATAACGATCAGGTCATCGTCCTCGAACACCACATCCAGAGGGATGTCTTGCGGCAAGATGTGGCTGTCTTGGGCTTGTGGCAAAGATATTTCAATCAGGTCGCCCTCGCAGACCTTTCCCTTGGGGTCTTCGACCATGGCACCATTCACACGAACCGCGCCTTCGGACAGCAAACGGCCCAATCTGGTGCGTGAAAGGCTGGCCGCCTCTGGCGCATCGCGCGTCAAGGCCTTATCAAGGCGCGCAGGTGGGTCAGCGGCGATCCGGAAAGACAGTTGAGTGGATGACATGAGCGACAGCCCCGAGCCTCAGCCGATCGACGAAGGCCTGTTACGTTTTCTGAAATTGCTGGTCACGGTGCTAACCGGCGTGATGATCGTCGGCGTTGTAGTCGTGATCTTTCTGCTTGTCACGCGCTTCACATCCGAGCCACCCGCCCTGCCCGAGAAAATCACCCTGCCCAATGGCGCGACGGCTACGGCTTTTACCCAAGCAGATCAATGGTTTGCGGTGGTCACCGATGATGATCGCATCCTCGTCTATGACCGAGTCACGGGCCAATTGAAGCAAGAAATCGCGATTGAATAAGGCCGTCGGTGAAAGATGGTACCGCCTCCCCGGCTCGAACGGGGGACCTCTAGATCCACAATCTAGCGCTCTAACCTACTGAGCTAAGGCGGCACTGGAGCGCCGTTTAACTAGGCGGGGCCGCGAATGCAAGCCTCTTCGCACGCAAAAATGGCGCTTTGCGTTGCCATGAGAGCGGCTTTTACCGATTGATACCATCACCATCGCGGCTTGTATTTCATCTGGGAACGCGTTACCTGCTTTTTCCGGTTTTCAGGAGGCCATAATGGGCATCAACGACGAACGCGACATCGAAGCGAATTTGCAGATCGGCCCGACGGATCAGGGCATGGTTCGCCTGTTTGTGGCCGCCGAAGGCCTTGAAATTCCTATGGATTTCGAACCCGAAGAGGCCCGCGAGATTGCCGAGGAACTGATGGCGGCGGCCAAGGCAGCCGAGGTCAAGAAAGGGTAACCTGCGGATCGCGAAGGCCTTGCAACCGCAATGCTGCGTGGCGGGCGAAGCGGCGGGTAAGCGCGGCGCGGCGCGCTGCGGGAAGCTTCGTTGCCGCCCCCATACGCAGGATTTCGGCATCATAGGCATCGGCGAGGATCAAACCGGTATCTTCAGGCAAATAATCGAGTGGGAACGCCTCATCCACGGCCCAGAAATAGCGGTCACACCATTCAAGGTAACCTTCCCATTTCGCGTCCGCGCGGAAATCAGCCAACCCGGACTTGCATTCGATCACCCAGATCTCGCCCTTGGGGCCAAGCGCCATGACGTCCACGCGCTTGCCGCGTTCAGGCGTAAATTCTTCAACTGAAACAAAGTCATGGCTAATGAGGTGGCGGCAAACGCCACGNGCCAGACGCTGACCGGGTTGAAGGCTATCAAGGGGCTTGGGTTCCATAATGCGGATTATGAACAAAAGGTGAACCAATGCAAGCCTCGGCGAACCCCTTGCCGGATCGGCACAAAAGGCCTAGGTGCGGGGGTGTGGCGGGTGCTGCCCTTCCCGTGAACGGTTGCATTCCGGTGGCCTTAAGCAATTCCGAGGGAGCTGGCTCTGTTCAGGCCGTGGTCTGATTATCTGGCGCCCACCTGTACAAACAGGTCCTCGGGAATGAGATAACCAAACGGTCGCGTGCGGGCCCGTCACACCCTTTATCAAAACGTACAAGTCGTACGTATTGTACGCGAGTTTCGTACGAAAATCGGCTGCTCACGGGATGCGAGCGTACGAGTCGTACGAAATGTCCGAAAAATGACCGGATCAGCCCCTCAGGATTTCGACCAGAAGTCGCGCGCGCCCTCATCTGCCCGAACCGGAACAGTGGCGTGATCGGGCCGGAAGGCATGTTGCCCCAAGCCACCATGATGGTCATCATCGTCGTCATCTTTGAGACGCATGACCGCGATTCCAAACTGAACACCGGCGAAAATGATACCATTGGAAACCCACAGGATCAGCAAGGCAAGCCAGCCTTTGTCAGAGGTGGAAATCAGATGCCAGAGATTCGCGATGTCGAACCAAAGCAGCAGCCCAACAAATACCGCGGCGATTCCGAAGCCGATAGCGACGTTCACGATGTAAAGGCGGATCAGTTTGGGCATGGGGGACTCCCTTCTGCTTTGTAGACTTCAAAGTGTAACACATTTGGAACGCCCCTCAAGGGTATGGGCGAGGATTGGCCGACGACTGAGCCCGATATCGCCTCTGGTCAAGGCAGGCGGGCTGCGCTATCCCGCCGCCTGAACGATGAAGGGAACGCCCGATGTCCGACAGCCAGCCATTCGAAAAGCCCGGCCCCGTGGAAGAGGGGCTGCGCGCCGCGATTTCGCCCACCGATGATATCATCGCCGCCGCGAGGGCCGGCGAGATGTTCATTCTGGTGGATCACGAGGACCGCGAGAACGAAGGTGATCTGGTGATCGCGGCGGAATTTGCCACGCCCGAGGCAATCAATTTCATGGCCACCCATGGCCGGGGGTTGATTTGCCTGCCCATGACCGCCGAGCGGATCGGGCAACTGGGCCTGCCGATGATGGCGGTCAACAACTCGTCCCGGATGGAGACGGCCTTTACCGTGTCCATTGAGGCGCGCGAAGGCGTGACCACCGGCATTTCCGCAGGCGACCGGGCGCGCACCATCGAAGTGGCGATCAACGAACAGAACACGGCGGCCGAGATTGCCACGCCGGGGCATGTCTTCCCGCTGCGCGCGCGCAATGGCGGGGTTCTGGTCCGTGCAGGCCATACCGAGGCGGCGGTTGATATTGCCCGGCTGGCCGGGTGCAAGCCCGCCGGTGTGATCTGCGAGATCATGAAGGAAGACGGCAGCATGGCCCGCCTTCCGGATCTGGTGGAGTTCGCCAAGACACACAACATGAAGATCGGCACGATTTCCGACCTCATCGCCTATCGCCACAAGCATGACAATCTTGTGAACGAGGTGCGCCGCGAGGCCATCCATTCCAGCCACGGCGGCGATTGGGAAATGCGCCTCTTTGCCGATCAAATCAGCGGCACAGAGCATGTGGTTCTGACCAAGGGTGACATCACCGACGGCGCGCCGGTTCTGGCGCGCACCCATGCCCTTAATGTGCTGGAGGATGTTCTGGGCGTGGGCCTGACCGGCGATGCGGGCCAGCCCACCGGCAAACTGGCCCGCGCGATGGAGATCATCGCCGCCGAAGGCCGCGGCGCGGTCTTCCTGTTTCGCCAACCCCGGCCCAGCCTTGCCAGCGAGATGGAAGAAGATGACGGGCCGCGCACCGTCAAGCACACCGGGCTTGGCGCGCAGATCATGTCGACCATGGGGTTGCACGAGTTGATCTTGCTGACCGACAGCCCCGATACGCGTTATCTTGGCCTTGATGCCTATGGCATTTCGATCACCGGTACCCGCCCCATTTCCGAAGGATGAGCCCATGGCCGATAGTGAATACAGCCTGCCCCGCCCCGAGTTCGACCGCCCCGTGAAGCTGCTCATTGTGGTGGCGCCGTTTTATCGCGATATCGCCGATATGCTGATCGAAGGCGCACAGGCCGAGATCGAGGCCGCAGGCGGCACATCCGAGGTGATCGAAGTGCCGGGAGCATTGGAGATTCCCACCGCCATCGGCATGGCCGAACGGTTGAGCAATTATGACGGTTACGTCGGCTTGGGCTGTGTCATCCGGGGCGAGACCACCCATTACGAGACCGTCTGCAATGACAGTTCGCGGGGGATTACCCTGTTAGGGTTGCAGGGCCTGTGCATCGGCAATGGCATCCTCACCGTCGAGAACCGCGAACAGGCCTTGGCCCGTGCCGACAGCGCCCGGATGAACAAGGGCGGCGGGGCGGCCGCGGCAGCCTTGCATCTCATTGCGCTCGCCCGTAAGTGGGGCGGCCAGCGGTCCGGCGTGGGGTTCAAACCCGCCCGTGACGAATACCGGCTGGCCGGTGATTTGAAGGATACCCCAACGGCATGAGCGACGCGCCCCAACCCCTGTCTGGTAACATGAAACGCAAGATGCGCTCGACCTCGCGGCTTTATGCGGTGCAGGCGCTGTTCCAGATGGAGCATTCCGGCCAGACGGTCGAAAAGGTGATTCACGAGTTCGAGGATCACCGCTTTGGCGCGCATTATGACGAAGGTGACATGGCCGAAGGCGATATGCCGCTGTTTGAGCGGCTGATGCGCGACGCGGTGAACTGGCAATCCAGCATCGACCAGATGACAGACCGGGCCTTGGTCGCCAAATGGCCGATCGACCGGATTGATCCGACCCTGCGGGCGCTGTTCCGGGCCGCCGGTGCGGAACTGACGCAATCGGACACGCCGCCCAAAGTGGTGATCATGGAATTCGTGGACATCGCCAAAAGCTTCTACCCCGAGGGCCGCGAGCCCAAGTTCGTCAACGCCGTGCTGGACCACATGGCGCGCGAGGCGAGGCCCGAGGCGTTCTGAGCGGTTAGGGTGTCGCCCCGTAAGAAATCTGGGTCAACTGAATGAGCTGGGTGGCGGGTTTGAGCCCAAGAAAGACATTCAAAAGCCGCCAACGGCTCGCTAGTCTAGGATCATGAAGTCGACGCGCTCAGACATAAGGTTCTCGACACGCGTTCTGCGAAAGCAGGAGGATTTGCCTCGCTATATCGTCGTAAATCCAGAATATGTTTCGGACTTTACAGGCTCCTTTGCTGCGCATGTCATGCTCAATGACGTCGGCCCTTTCGAGCGCAACATACGTCCATGGGGCAAGGGTTCGGACGTCTACTTCTTCAACCTGACCGCGGCGCAATGTGCCAAAGCCGGCGTGGACACCAATGACAAGTGCGTGGTGACAATCATTCCAAAGTAAATCCGGGGTGTGGTCAACGACGCTTCGTCCCGCCAAGCCGCCCTTACGCCCGCAGGCTTTGCTGTGTCACCTGACCTAACGCCTGCAAAACCAAATCCGTCCCCGCGCCATCACGTGTCGCCCCTTCGGACAGCACCCGCCGCCAGCCGCGTGCGCCGGGGCGGCCTGCGAAGAGGCCCAGCATGTGGCGGGTGATTTGGTGCAGCTTGCCGCCTTGGGCAAGGTGGGTCTCGATATAGGGCAGCATGGCGTGCACCACCGACTCGGGGCTGTCGCGCGGGGGCGTTTCGCCAAAGATCACGCGGTCGGCTTGGCCCAGCACATCCCAAGGCTGGTGATAGGCGGCGCGGCCCACCATGACCCCGTCGAACCCAGCCTCCAGCCATTCGGCGCATTGGTCCAGCGTGGCCAGCCCACCATTAAGGCTCAGGTGAAGCGCCGGAAACAGGCCCTTCATGCGCAGCGCCAGATCGTAATCCAGCGGCGGGATATCGCGGTTTTCCTTGGGGCTGAGGCCCTGAAGCCATGCCTTTCGGGCGTGAATGGTGATCCGCCCCACCCCGGCGGCGGCCACGCGCGACAAGAATTCGGGCAAGACCTCCTCGGGGTTTTGGTCATCCACGCCGATCCGGCATTTGACCGTCACCTCGCGTGGCTGCGCCTCGATCATGGCCGCGCAACACTCCGCCACAAGCCCCGGGTCCTTCATCAGTACGGCCCCGAAGGTGCCGGATTGCACCCGGTCCGAGGGGCAGCCGCAGTTGAGGTTGATCTCGTCATAGCCCGCCTCGAACCCCAAACGCGCAGCCTGTGCCAGTTCGTCAGGGTCCGAACCGCCCAGTTGCAGGGCGACGGGGTGTTCGGCGGGATGATACTCCAGAAGATGCATCGCGCCGCCACGCACCAGCGCGGGGGCAGTTACCATTTCGGTGTAAAGCAGCGCATGCCGCGACATCAGCCGATGCAGATAGCGGCAATGCCGATCTGTCCAATCCATCATAGGGGCAACGGACAGGCGCGCGGCTTGGGTGGCGGCGTTCAGGGGCATTCAGCGTTCTCCTTGGAGCCGCCCCATACCAGAACGGACCCGCTTTGCACACCATATGCACAGGGCGACTGTCCCGCCACCCCACCCCGTACATAGACAGGAATACGGCGGTGTTTGGGTGGGGCTGGCTTGAAGAAAGGTCACGACCGAACCGAGGATTCCAAGAAAGCCTGTGAGGAGATTCGCCGCGAAGAATGCAAGCGCGCCGGATTCAAACTACGCCATGCCATGTTGTCAGATTTCCTTGCCGCGACAGAGGAACTCTGAGGGCCCCTCGGAGCCTCTCAGGGTTGGCTACATCGACGAGCGACGCCACCCAACTCATGGTTAACGTTTTCTAAAGCGCTCATCGGCACAAAGGTGTCCTGAACAAGCAGCCTCGTGCGTGAAATGACTCTGATCCCTCCGCAAGAGTATCGGGAAGCCTTTGTGCAATATTTGCGCAAGGGAACACCGATCCGGTTTGAGACGAAAAACACTCAGCCAACCACGCATTACCTCTGGCGGACACGACGCGATGCAAAAGTGCGCTCATCTTATGCTGAGCGCGACGGCCAGATTTTCTCATGGGAAGATCCACCAGAAGGTGGCCACCCTGGGGAAGATCATGGATGCCGCTTGGAGTAGCAGGCATTTTGTGAACCACGACTACCGTGGAAACGGTAGAGGCGTCACCGTACGCGAGACCGGCCATCTTTCCGCAATCCTTGAGGAGTACATGGCTCAGGTGGAGAGCACGCTGAAGGACCCAGTTGCCAGAGAAGGTCGCGAGAAGTGCGATGGCAGTTTCACTGACACGTTTTACAACACCTATGGCATGACCGGTGTCGTTTTCAGTATCGGTGATACGGTGATCGGCGGCGAATTTTCAGGGAACGTAGAAGAACAGCATGGTGTCCTGAGCATGGAAGGCTCGTTTGATTTCTACTTGAGAGACGAATTTGCTGACCCTGCCGATATAGGTGTTGAGATCATTGATCCAGGCGAGACAATCTTTGAGAGCATCCACAGGCCCCTCGATAATTATCTCAGGGGCCGTACCGGCCTTCCACCGCGTGGCCCCCAACGGCTTGGGGTTCAAACCGGTGAGCCGTATTCGATAACTGACGATTGGTCAGGGACGCTGAGCGGGCAAATCTACTTGGATCCTGCGCGAAGCGCCTATGGATAGCTTCCGCCCCCTTTTGGCAATCGCAACGCTCTCTGCAGTTCTTGCACTAGGGTTCTTCTGGGGAGTTCCGACGCACTGCGTGCAACTTCCCAATGGTTTGAACATCGGCAAACAAGCTCTGATTGATCTGAACAGACCATATTTCAGGCCAGATATCGTTCCCAAGTTTGACAACGGTCAATCGCTGCTACCCGGAGACGCATGGCCGTTCTACGCCACAGAAACAACAGTTCANGGNCTCGCGCTAGAAGCCGATCCTGAAGATGATTTCTGGTTCGCATGGCGCGAAGACACAGGTTTGGTTCTCAAAGCTGAAGATCCTGCACTTTACGAAGAACTGATTTCCGAAGCGGGCACGCCTTTGGGAAACAAGGGTATCAATGTCGTAGGTTCTCATATTGTCATGATGGAGCTGCAAAGACGACCTGAATATTCCAATCAAACCTGTCGGACGCGGTGGATAGTCGTTGGTACAGGGGATCTTTAGTTTGCGGTCAGCCCAACTCTCATTTCGTCAGGATGCATGGCCGGACGGGTTGACCTATCTGGAAAATCACATCCCGGAGGTTGCGCGTAAGCTCGCCCAGGAGGTCGATGCGGTCTCCTGGCGCACCGACCTGAAGCGGCGCGAGCAGCACTACGGCTATCGCTACGACTACAAAGCGCGGCAGGCCCGGCGGGACGAGTATCTTGGGCCAGGCCCTGACCTATTTTCAGCACTTGGCGGAACATTGCCACGCAAAGAGACAGGCCTCCGGCGGTTTTTGCGTGATGCAGGACCCGGGTCGCGGCACCAGGCTTTGCCGCGACGGTCCGTTTCTGCGAACCGCGGAGCGTTGGGTGACCTGAACTGCAACAGCCCGCTAGCGATCCATAGCTCCGGGTTTGACCCTGCACGGCCACAATGGCCGGGGCTTGGCGCCCCGGCACTTTTTCTCAGAACGATTTAGTGAGCGAGACCTTGAAGGTCCGTCCCGGCGCTTTTCGACTTGGCGATGACAGGTGTCCGACGTAATCGGCATCCAGCAGGTTTTCGACGCCGAACCTCACTTCGGCCTCATCCAGCCAACCCTGCGCCTGTGGCCGCCACGTCGCACGGAGGTTATGCACGGTGCTGTCGGACAAATCGGCGCCGAGCGCGTCACGGCGGTCGGTGGCGTGGACGACTTCCCAACTCAGGTCGAGCGTATCATCCCATTTCTTGCCCAACGTCAGCTGCGCACGGTCCGACGCGGTGTTGCGCCACGTCGTATTGCTGCCGTCGGGGTTGAATTCGGTCCCTTCTCCGAGGTGCCCTGCGAAATCCACGTAGAACCCGCTTGCCAAGCCATATGAGGCCTCAAGTTCAATGCCTCGGGTCTCGACACTGTCCAGCTCTGTGGTCATCGACCCGGCCACCGTATAGCTGGTTATATCGTAGAGCTCGGTGAGGTAGGCATTGCCACGAATGGAGAAGCTGTCGCCCGCCACGAAAACGCCTTCGCCGGTATACTCCGCGCCGATCTCGACGGTATGCGACTTCTCCGACTGCGCGATGCGGCGTTGCGCCGTTGCGGTCGTCCCCAGATCGTCGATGATTGGCAGGCCTTCGGTATAGGCCGCGCTTCCGAACACCGACACCCCGTTGCCGAAATCATAGGCCAATGCCAGCCCGCCCATCAATGCGTCCTTCTCATAGCTCCGGGGCACCCCGGCAAGCGGTACGGCGCTTTCGATCCGCGATGATTCGTAGCGCAGCGCAGGGGTCACGGTGACTTGCCCGATGCGCATTTCATCCACCACGAACATGGCAAGGCGGTCATTCGTTCCCCCCGGTGCGCTTGGTTGGTCGGCACGTTTGCGGCGCTGAAGCTCCATCCCGGCGAGCATGTCATGCGACAGGGCCCCGGTCTGGAACAGCGCACGGTTCTTGAGCGTCAATTTCGTTGTCTCGTAGCGGTGGTCCGCATCAGCCAGCGCGCGGATGCCGCCGAACCCCGGTGTGCCCTCCAACGGCGAAGACCCGGGCACGTAGTTCGACTCGATATCCTGATCGGCGTAGGACAGGTTGGCACGCAGATCGACCATGTCGCTGCCCGGATTGAAGCGGTATTCCAGAACCGTCTGCCGGGTGTCTGTCTCCCGGTCGACCCGGCCAAAGATGTCCGCCGTGGTGATGAACTGGTCATAAGGCACATCGTTATCGTCGGCCACGGTGCGCGAATGGCTGAACATCAGCGAATGCGCATCATCCTCGCCGAAGGTGAACTTGCCCTTGGCAAGATAGGAGGGTGTTTCAAAGGAACTGTTGCCGATCCTTGTGCCGTCACCGGCATCGAGTGTCCCCTGATCGCGCCATGTATAGTTCAACAGGAACTCGGCCCCGTCAGCGGGCATCCATGCCAGGTTCGTTGAACTGACAAACCCGTCGCCGTTGGAACTGAACTCCAGCGTCTGCGACCCGCCGAAGCCTGGCACACCGCCCGTGAAATCCGAGGCATCCTTGGTTTCCAGCTTGACCACCCCGCCCACGATGCCGGAGCCATAGGCAAAACTGCCAATCGTGCCGCGCAGAACCTCGACCTCCTTGTAGAGCATTGGATCGGTGAAAAGCTGCGTTCCGATGCGGTAGATCTCTTCCGAACCGACCGAGGCACCGTCGATCTGCACGGCAATCTTCTGGTCCGAACCGAAGGTGGTGTTCGCGCCGAACCCGCGAATGTTGATGCCCGAGCCTTGCGGTGTCGTGCCGTTGACCAGCGTGACACCGGGCACGGAGTCGACCAGTTGTGCNACGGTACTGGCTTGGCGATCCTGTATCTCGTCCTCTTCCACGACCGTGCGGGACAGAGCCGTGCCAAAGCTGAGGTCGCGTTTGCCGGGGGTTAGAACCAGCGTTCCAAGAAAGCCGGGATCAGTGTCCTGCGCAGCCGCCGGCAAAGCCAGCGACAGGCAGGCAAGCGCGGTCGTGCCGCGCAACAGGGAAGTGAGCATGGCGCCATCCTTCTTGAGTGTCATGCCGTAGCTTGCGAAGGCTGGCGCGGCTGTTTTTGGTGAAATTGCGATTTACCCAATCGCGACGGGTTGCAGCGATAAACGTATCAGACTAAAACAGTCAAGTAATTTGAGCCAGCCACGCACCGCTTCTCGCCGGGCGCAGCCATCGGACCACATGCCAAACTCCGAGGACGCCCATGACACAGCACCCCGCTGTCAGCCCTTTCGACATCCGTGCCTTTCAGGCCGAAAACCCCAAAACGCGTGCGCGCGATGCGTCGGATGCCCTCGGCATATCCGAGGCGCAACTGGTTGCTGCCGGTGTTGGGGGCGGCACCACGCGGATCGCCGCCCATCCGGACCGGATCATTCCCGCGGCTGAGAAGCTGGGCGAGGTCATGGCGCTGACCCGCGTCGATGCTTGCGTGCATGAAAAGGTCGGGGAATACGGCAACTATCATCCCGGCGAACATGCCGCGATGACCCTGACCGAGAATATCGACCTGCGCATCTTCCCCTCGCATTGGGTGCATGCCTTCGCAGTCGAGACCGAGTCCGAGCAGGGCCCGCGTCGTTCGTTGCAGATTTTCGATGCGGCGGGCGACGCGGTGCATAAAATTCACCTGCGCGAGGCATCGAACCACGCGACATGGGCCGAAACTGTCGCCGATCTGGCGGTTGCGAATCAAGCGGACACTCAGGCCGTTGACCCGCGCAAACACGTGGAAGCCCCGAAATCGCGGCCTGACAAACTGGACATCCTGCGCGAGGAATGGGCCAAGCTGACCGATACGCACCAGTTCCTGCGGCTGTGCTCGAAGCTCAAGATGAACCGGCTTGGTGCCTATCGAATCGCCGGCGCCCCATGGGTGCGCCAGCTTGCCCCAAAAGCCGCCGATGCGATGCTGCACGCGGTGCGCGATGCCGGGATCGAGGTGATGATCTTCGTCGGGAACCGCGGCTGTATTCAAATCCATACCGGCCCTGTTCACCAGTTGCGCCCCATGGGGCCATGGCAGAACGTGATGGACCCCGGGTTCAACCTGCATCTGCGGCTCGACAAGGTCGCCGAGATTTGGGCCGTGGAGAAGCCCACGCAGCGCGGCCCCGCCGTGTCGGTGGAGGCTTTCGACGCCGAGGGCGGGTTGATCTTCCAAGTCTTCGGCCTTGGCAAGGAAGGCCGGGATTCGCGCCCTGAATGGGGCCGGGTCGTCAAAGCACTGCCCTCGCTTGCGGAGGTTCCGGCATGAATTCTCGGATCAGCAAAACCGGAACCTATGCGGGCATATGGGCGGCGATGTTCGGGGCCTTCGTTGCCCTGACCGTCAGCGCGCAGCAAAGCGCAGAGGTGCCGAATCCGCATGCCGATGTCCTGTCGATCGGCGGCTCCGTGACGGAAATCGTCGCCGCCCTTGGACAGCAGCACCGGCTCAGGGCCCGCGACACCACCTCCAGCTATCCACCGGACGTGACCCACTTGCCGGATGTGGGCTATATGCGCTCGCTCTCGCCCGAAGGCGTGCTATCGGTCGGCCCGTCGTTGATTTTGTCCGAGGAAGGGGCAGGCCCGCCCGAGGCGCTTGAGGTGATCCGCGCGGCGGATGTCGGTTTTGTCGAAGTGCCCGACGCGCTCAGCACCGAAGGCATCCTTCGCAAGATCGAAATCATTGGCACAGCGCTTGGCGTGCCGGAGCAGGCCGACGGGCTGGCAACCGAGGTCGAAGCCGCCATGGCGGCGGCGCTGACCGATGCCAAGCGGCCAGAGGCCAAGAAGAAACGCGTGCTTTTCGTGCTGTCCACGCAAGGGGGCAAGATCAACGCCTCGGGTGCGGGTACGGCCGCCGACGCATTGATCCGAATGGCGGGGGGCGTGAACGCGATCACTGACTACGAGGGCTACAAGCAAGTCACCGATGAGGCCGTTGGCATGGCCGCCCCTGATGTGATCCTGATGATGGATCGGGGCGGTGACCATGGCGTTGCCGATGACGAACTGTTCGCCATGCCCGCGATCAAGCTGACGCCTGCCGCGCAGAGCCGCTCCGTGGTGCGCATGGACGGCTTGCTGATGCTTGGCTTCGGCCCGCGCACGGCGCAGGCCATCCGCGAACTGAACGATGCCCTTTACGGGCAGGGAAGCTGAGCCTTGGCCGCCGCGACAGATATCGAGAGTACCCCGAACGACCGGCTGTCCCGCGCCCGCGCCCTGCACTGGGGGCTGGCGGGTGCACTGGCGCTGGCCTGCATCGCGAGCCTTGAGGTCGGCGCGACAAACGTGACCCTCTCGGCGGTGCTGGCCAAGCTGGCGCAGGGCGAAGCCTTGAGCCAGATGGAGCGCGTCGTGCTATTGGATATCCGCCTGCCCCGGCTGGCGATGGGCGTGCTTGTTGGCGCGGCGCTGGCGGTATCGGGTGCGGCGATGCAGGGGCTGTTCCGCAACCCGCTGGCCGACCCCGGCATCGTCGGCGTCGGCGCAGGGGCCGGGCTGGGGGCGATCCTCGCCATCGTGCTGGGCGCACTGCTGCCTGCCTGGGTGATCGACCTGACAGGCAATCAACTCACGCCTTTCGCGGCGTTTCTGGGGGGCTGGGGATCGACGATCCTGCTTTACCGCGTTTCCCCCCGCCACGGACGCACATCGGTGGCCACCATGCTCTTGGCGGGGATCGCGCTCGGGGCGCTTGCGGGTGCCCTTTCGGGCATCCTCGTCTACATTGCCGACGACCGGCAATTGCGAGACCTGACCTTCTGGGGGCTGGGGTCGCTCGCCGGGGCAAGCTGGGCCAAGGTGTTGTCCGCCGGGCCGCTGATCCTGCTCTCCATAGGTACAGCCCTGATGCTGGGCCGTGGCCTGAACGGGCTGGCGCTTGGCGAAGCGACGGCGGCCCATATCGGCATCGACGTGCAGCGCATGAAGTCCATCGCGATTTTGGCCGTCGCGGGTGCCACCGGAGCGGCGGTGGCCGTTTCCGGAGGAATCGGCTTCATTGGCATTGTCGTGCCGCACCTGTTGCGACTGGCCTCCGGCCCCGATCACCGGACGCTCCTGCTCAATTCCGCGCTGCTCGGCGCAATCCTGTTGATCCTTGCCGATGTCATCGCCCGCGTGGTCATCGCGCCCGCCGAATTGCCCATCGGTATCGTCACGGCGGTCCTTGGTGCTCCCGTCTTCCTGTGGATTCTCCTCAAACGCCGGGGGCTGGTGGAGCTATGAGCCTGATCGCTGAAAATATCCGCGTCCTTTACGGCAACCATGAAGCGCTGCGCGGGGTGAGCTTCAGCGCCTTGCCCGGCGAAGTCACCGCCATCGTCGGCCCCAATGGGTCGGGCAAATCCACATTGCTGGGGGCCATCACCGCCTCCCTGCCCTTTCAGGGTCAGGTGAGTTTGAATGGGCGCGACATCATGACAATGAAACCGTGGGAGCTTGCCGCACAACGGGCCGTCCTGCCTCAGGCCTCGCGCCTTGCCTTTCCCTTCACTGTCCTTGAAGTCGTCCGGCTTGGCCTGCAGTCGGGCACTGCAGGAGACCGGCCAGATGTCCCGATGCAGGCACTGGCCCGCGTCGGGCTGGCCCATTACGCCAATAGAACCTTTCAGGAATTGTCCGGGGGTGAGGGTCAAAGAGTCATGCTCGCCCGCGTGCTGGCACAGGTCTGGTCCCCTGTCGAAGATGGCGAGCCACGCTGGCTGCTACTGGACGAGCCGGTTTCCAGCCTCGACATCGCGCATCAACTTCAGGTGATGGAGATCGCCCGGGGCTTCGCACGGGCCGGCGGCGGCGTGATCGCCGTCATGCACGATCTGAACCTGACGGCGCTTTTTGCCGACCGCGTGGCGGTGCTGGCCGAGGGGCAAGGCCTTGCCTTCGGCCTTCCCGCAAAAGTGCTGACCGATGACACCCTGTCGCACGCCTACGGTTGCGCCTTGCGCGTCTCCGCCCCACCGCCTCCGGGGATACCCTACATCCTGCCGCACGCGGCATCCGCTTTGTCCAGCCATCCCCGCGCGACGATGCTTAACATTCGCTGACATCAAACTGAGGAGCAAAAGATGTATCTTGCCATGAACCGTTTCACCGTACCTTTGGAATACGCCGCCGAATTCGAGGAGCTTTGGCTGACCCGCGAAAGCAAGTTGCAGGACATGGATGGGTTCGTTTCCTTTCACATGCTGAAAGGCCCGGAGGAAGACGGTCGGGTTCTCTATGCCTCTCACACTCTATGGCAGAGCGAGGCGCATTTCCGCACATGGACCACAAGCGAAGAATTCCGCGCCTCGCATGCCCGCGCCGGGCAAAGCCGCAAGTTGCACGAAGGCGCACCACGCTTCGAAGGCTTCACAACGATTCAGAGAATCGACGCTCTGCAACCGGCTGCGCTTTGTTGACCAAGCCGGTGGGCAGCAGTTCGATGAATTTTCAGCCGCGCATCCAGCCTAATATTCTTGACTGAAATTATCAGATTGCTGTAAGCACGACTTAGTACCCGACTCATTTGGTCGGAATTTGTCAACGCATCACCTTGATGCCCGTCCCAGCCACCGACCACGGCAGCCCGGATGTCAGATGAAAGGAGCCATCGTGAAGACACCCGAGCGCAATACACAAAATGGCGGGCATGCGACGGCCCGCAACAGTTGGCGCGAAGTCATGCAATCCGGCGCCGACAGCGGACAGCTCGACGGGCTCGCCCTTGAGCATCTCATTGACCTTCAGCGCGAGCGCGCAAGCACATCAGGAGAGGGTCGATGAGCCTGATGCAACAGCTTCCGGACCCACAGGCCGCTGATCGGACCGACAACACCGTGACCCACGACGCGCGAGACCTTATCCCGAACGGGCACAAGGCCGATATCGTGCTGGACGGCCAGACCTACACCCTGCGCATCACCCGCGCCGGCAAATTGATATTGACCAAATGACGAAGTCACAAAAAAGCCCCGGTGCCGACGTGGTGGGCAAGCTGACCGATATCGCACCCTGGGAAGCGGAACTGGTCATGTCGATACGGTTCTGGATGGACAGCCCGCAAGGCCAGGCCGAAGTCTGGAATGGCTTTGCCCGGTGTTTTGGCGCCATCGAGGGGCGCGCGGAAATGCGCAACTTCGAAACACTCTTGACCAGCCTGTGCACCCATGCCCGCCGACCGCTTGTCAGGCATGGTCTTGGCTGCACCTGCATCGGCTCGGACGAGGCGGTATTACGCACGCTCGTGCGCGAGGCGGCACGCGGCGATCTGGCCGAGGCCAGCATGATCGCCAGCTTGCTTGTCCCGGCTCGCCATGCCGAACCGATCGCCCTGATGGCGGCGCGCGTGGGTCAGGCGATGCAGCACATGGCAAAGCGCACGCCCGCTTTGCACCCCGAGCCACCGCAAACCGAAAACCGTATCCTGCACTGACCGACATCCCAGCCAGACCGGGCCATTCGCCCGAAACACCAGCGAGGACATCATGCCCAAGGTTCCCAGCCCCTGCATCAGCGTTTGCAAGTTCAAGCGCGAAGGCCATTGCATCGGCTGCTCGATGACGAAGGCGCAGAAATCCGCCTTCAAGAAGTTGAAAAAGAACACCCATCGCGAAGCCTTTGTCGAGCTTGTGGTCGCACAGCAGGCCGTCATGGGCCGTTACAAGCACTGGGAGCAGGCCTATGAAAAACGCTGCCGCAAGAAAAAGGTGAAACTCACGGTACTGGATGGGGGCAAAGCGGCGTGAAGGCCCAGGTTTTTCGGACATCAACGGCAAGGACAATGGATAGATGACCCAAGCCCTGCGTCAGGTTTCAGGCCAACACGCCGTCGGCACCACGCGTTACTTCAACCCGGAGTCTTTGCTCGACCACTTGCGCCACGTGGCACGGGCCAGCCGTTGCAAGGGGTATATCGACCTGTTCGGAGCCTGTGCCACCCTGTCGGGAAACCGAGCCGTTGCCACGCAGGCCGCCGCGGAAGTCCTGGTGCGATGCCTGTCCCAGGCTCTGGGCCGCCGGCCGGTTCTCTACCGCGTGGGGGAGCAAGAAACCTCGTTCGATGAAAAATGGCTGATCGCCTTGGCGTGCAGTTTGAAAAGCGGGGATGACACCAGCGCAACCTTCCTTTTGCACTCGCGCGTTCCGGTGCATGCGCGCAGGAATCTCGTTTTCCTGCTGCGCCGTGTAGCTGACAATTTTACTGGGGTTTAGAAATATTCTAAATCGCCTTGCCGATTGCTGTACTGGCCTCTAATCTATTCGGGCAAGCCAGCCATTCGCCAGCCAGCACCAAGTCATTCTGATGCAGGAGGCACCCTTGACCCAAACCGCCCAAACACTTTCCACCGATGCGACCGCGCAGATCGCCGAGGCGCTCAATCAATGCGTGGCAGAGACTGTCGTGACCACGATGCTGGCGCAGAACTTTCACTGGAACGTCACCGGCATGGCCTTTGGCCCCCTGCATGACCTTTTCCAGAAAATCTACGAAGACCACTTCATCGCGCAAGATGATCTGGCCGAGCGGATAAAGGCACTGAACACCCATGCCGAAGGCACCCTTGCCGGGATGTTGAAGCGATCGAAAGTCTCCGAGGCCGATGGCGTACCCAGTGCCGAAGACATGATCCGCATCATGAAAGAGGCACAGGAAACCCTCGCCGAAACCATCGCCGGGGCCGGGGAACTGGCCGCAAGCCATGGCGACACGCTGACCGAAGACCTGTGCATTGCACGTGGACAGACACACGAGAAATTCGCCTGGATGCTGCGCTCGCATATCGCCTGAAGCGGCAAGCACGGCACCGCGACCTGCAAGCTGATAAAGCGCACTGATTTAATCAGGTATTGAATTACGACCTGCTGGATGGTAACGAACTGCCATCCAGCAAGGGATCATTTCCCCAGCCAGACGACCAATCGGGAGATCTGAGGCTGGAAACATGCTCAAATTGAAATCAATACGTGCAGCGACCTGTCTGGCCGCTTGCTTGACGGCGACTCCTGTCCTCGCGCAAGAAGATCAGGGCGCGCATGTATCAATCGAACTCAACGCGTTGCAACCTGTCGAAGACGCTTGCCGGATCAGCTTCCTCGTCCAGAATGGACATGATCGCGACATAGAGCAGGCCGTTTACGAGGCGGTCTTGTTCGACGCGGAAGGCCGGGTTGATCGGCTGACCCTGTTCGATTTCGGCGCCCTGCCCGCTGCGCGGCCCCGTGTCCGGCAATTCGTCGTGCCCGGCCTTGCCTGCGCTTCGTTGGGCCGCCTTCTGATCAACGGGGCCGAAACCTGTGCCGGCAAAGGCGTGCCGGAAGGCGCCTGCTCCAGGGCGTTGGACCTGCGCAGCCGGACGGATGTCGAGGTGCTGGGATGATCACAACGCTTCAAGACGCACTTCTGCGCATCACCGATCTTGGCGGGCCGGTTGTTCTGCTTCTCGGCGCGCTTTCCGTACTGGTTCTCGCTGTTGTCCTGTACAAACTCTGGCAATTCTCCGCCGCCGGTGTGGGCCGTCACAAGGCCTTGCAAGATGCCATCACCGCCTGGGATGCCGGGGATCGGACAACCGCGCGGGAAAACCTCAACCGCTCGCGCAGCTATCTTGCCCCCGTGGTCGCGATGGCGCTTGATGGTCAGGACGATGCCGCCCGTCTCGAGGCCGAGGCAGAGACATGTTTCGCCCGGTTGGAAAGCGGCTTCCGGTTTCTGGACTCCGTCGCGCAGCTTGCCCCGCTCCTTGGCCTCTTCGGTACTGTGCTTGGCATGATCTCGGCCTTCCAGGCTTTGCAGGAGGCGGGCGCGCAAGTCGATCCTTCAGCCCTTGCGGGCGGGATCTGGGTCGCACTCCTGACCACGGCGGTCGGGCTGGCCGTGGCGATGCCGACATCGGTGGTGCTCAGTTGGCTCGAGTCGCGCATGGATGCCGACCGCGTTCTGGCGCAAAAGGCGCTCCGGACCATCCTTGCCCCGCAGGATTGCCGCGCCACGACGGGGCCGCAAGCGGTGCCCGCCCATGCGTAGCCGGCAACGCAGGCGCAGGCTGTCGATGACATCGCTGATCGACGTGATTTTCCTGCTGCTTCTGTTCTTCATGCTCTCGTCGAGTTTCACACGTTTCGGCGAAGTGGAATTCGCCTCAGCCGCGCCGGGCGGTGCCGCGACGGAGGCCCACCCGGTCTTCGTGACCCTCTCGGCAGCGTCGCTTGGCCTGAACGGGGTCGAGGCCGAAATGGACGATCTTCCGCAGGCCCTTGCAGGGCATCGCAACGGCGACGCGCCACTGACGGTGCTTGTCGCTGCGCGAAAGGATGTGACCGCGCAACGGCTCAGCGATCTTCTGGTCACCCTGCGCGCCCTGCCCGCGATCCGGGTGACAGTGCTGGAGGCCGCATGAAACCACGCCGCTCGAAAGTCGAACGTGAACCAACCATAGCCTTGATCAACATCGTCTTCCTGATGCTGGTCTTCTTTCTCGTCGCGGGCACGCTGGCCACCCCGCTGGACAAGGAGCTGCGCCTTGTCAGAACCGCAGATATCGAGGGCACAGCACCCGCCGATGCGCTGGTGTTGCACGCCGATGGCCGCATGACGCACCGTGGCGCCGACATCGACAGCGCATCCGCTTTCCTTGCTGATTTGCCAGAAGAGTACCGCGCGCGAGTGCGCCTTGTTCCCGACCGCGACCTGCCCGCCGCGACACTCATCGCCGTCGGGCGCGCGCTGCGCGAGGCCGGGGCGCAACACGTCGTGCTCGTGACCGAAAGGGGGTTACCATGATGCGCGGCGCGATCACGGCCAAGGTAACGGCCCTGACGGTGGCCATATGTGTTCATGGCGCCGTTGCCCTGTCACTGGCCGCCAAAGAAGATATACAAGCTGAAGGGGCGGATGGTGCCGCCGAGGTCAGGCTTGGCAACGCCTTCGCGGACATGGCGGCCGGATCATTGACAGCCACCCGTCCGGTTACCTCGAAAGCGGCACAGACGGACACTTCTGAGCGCATCCAAACGGAAACGCCAACGCCCGCGCTCCCCGAGGAACGCATAGCGGCCGCCCAAGTTGCGCGTCCCGATATGGCCGCAAGGACCAAAGCGGGCCGGACAATAACCGAGACGGAGAAAACCAACGAAACGCCGTCCACCGACGCGCCGGAGGCGCTGGCGCGTCTTGCACCGTCCGAGGCGCTCGAAGCCGCACCGCCCCCCGATCGGCTCGAAGGCTCCACGCCGCAAAGTACCGCTGTCACGCGCTCTTTGCGCCCGATGC
>PR_CR_10_Liq_1_inCRDRAFT_1000161_pt1 | contig 39182 bp, 62 predicted proteins | sample PRCRCaboRojoPR_3_FD_10241 | JGI IMG/M metagenome (IMG submission 10241) | reverse complement strand
CCCCCCCCTGCCGCGCCTAGGTTGGGTACGTCAAGTAGAATACCGCCTACCGAAACGGTGACGTTTGGCGCGCTTTCCGACACGGTGCTATCCATAACCCGGCCAACAGCATCCGTGATTTCCGCCGTGTATGTCTCGCCGCTCGACCCTACGTCATAGGTCAGCGAGAAGGCTTCGCCTGCCGTAACGCGGTTCACTTCTTGCGGCCCTTGCCCTTGCGCTTACAAGCCATGTGCAAAACCTTCTTTGTATTCACCTGAAAAGCAGAAAACCCGCGCGCCTAATCAAGACACACGGGTTCATGGGCAAATATAGCCCAACTTTTGAGGCGGATCAACCCCCGTCCTCCGGTATCCTGAAAAAGTCCGCCGCCTGATCCAGTCCCAGCTTGATCTTGGCGATGCGAATGTATGGATCGTGGTCACGGCATAGCTTTTCCAATTCCTTCCGCAGCACGGGCGTCATGTGATTGCGCAACTCGCGCCATTCGGCCTGCTGGCGGGTTTCCTCGTCGTCTTCCAAGTCGCCCTCGTATCCCACCGGGCTAAAGTCGATACAAGAGCGCGTGGACACGCTGCCAATGCCACCCCGGCACACTTCCTCGAACCTGCGGGCTGCCTCTTCCTGCCTGCCGTTGATAACGCCCGCACGGTGGAGGTAAGCCACGTTATCGGGGCAGTCGTCGATGGCGACCGTTACCCCCGCTATACGGGTTTCCGACAAACGGAAATGGCCCCTCTTGCGGCGCTCCGGGGTTGGCCTGTCCAGGCCGTCGCGCGGCTCCCAGTTCTCGTATTTGCGCTGCTGCTTCTTTTTTGCCTTGCCCATGTTACTGCCCTCACTCTGCTGCGATTGCCTGCTGTTCAGCTTCTGCCCGTAGAATGGCGTGGCCGATCATTTCTGGAATCTGCGGGACCACGGCGTTGCCTAGGGCCATCAATCCGGCCTCAGCCAGCCGCTTGGGAAGCCCATCATGCCGGTGACACACGAAGGGCACGGAGCCTGCTTGAACAGCATCGACAAGCCCACCTGCTTCCCGATAGTCATCCGCCTTTGAATGGACGGCATCGAGCAGTTGCCCCTGTCCCGGTTGTCTGAAGCCAGCGGGGTAGGCAATAACCCAGACTCGCTCTCGTCTGTGCGGGGCACCAACGGCGGAAGCCGGTATAACGTGCCACTCCGCATCATACCCGAGCGTGGCCAGGTCCCCGAGAACTTGGCCGAACCATTCGCCGTTTCCTCCAGCCAAGAGATTTGGGCTGTTCTCCACGATGACGTAGCGGGGTCGAATTTCGCCAACCAGTCTTTCCATTTCGGACCAGAGGCCGGAGCGCTCGCCTGCAAGCCCCTCTCCGCTTCCGCTGGTGCTAATGTCCTGGCAGGGAAAGCCCCCGCAGATAACGTCAACTGGTCCGTCAATGTCTGATCCTTTCAGTTCGCGCACGTCTGGGAAGCAGGGCACATTGGGCCAATGCTTTCTCAAAACCCGGCGCGGGAAATCCTCGTATTCGCAGAACGCGACAGTCTCGAACCCGCCCGTCCGCTCTAGGCCGAGACTGAAGCCGCCAATGCCGCTAAACAAATCGAGAACCCGCAGCATCATTCCAGCCCCCTGAACAGGTTTTCCGCGCTGCTTTTCTTCCGCTCCTGGTCCAGCAGCCTTTGCAGGTCGGCGTTGCGCTTGTTCGCCGCTGCGAGACGCCTTTCCAGCGTGGCGATCCGCGTCCACGCCTGCTCTAACTTGTTGGCCTGTATCTCTTGCCATTCCTCAAGCGTCTTGGTCATCGGCCACTTCCTTGTCCCGCTCGGATGGTTGGTCGCCTCGGCAGCAGTGCGTCACGCCTGACCCGCCGCATTCGGGGCATATGGGAACCATCCACTGCGCTTCCGGCACCTTGCGGCGGTCCACATAGCCCTGCCCGTGGCATACGTCGCAGATCATGTCTCGGCCCTTTCCTTTTCCGTGATCCGGTAAAAACCGTTCCGCATGACCACGCGGCCTTCGTCTTCGAGTTCTCGCAGGGCTTCCAGAACATGCTCGCGGTGGGCGCAGACGCGGGCGGCAATCTCCGCAGCGGTGAGTGCGTTAGCCATGCGGAGTTCGCGGGCGATCAAATCGGTCAGGGTCATGGCCGCTTCCTTTGGTAAGTGCGGCGCATCTTGATCCCCTTGGCCCATGCCTCGCGCACGGCGTCGGCATCCCAACCCGCCAAGGCGCAAACTTCATGGAAGTCCCGCGAAGTGCCTTGCAGCCAGCTTTCGGCCTGCCATTTCGCGGTCAGGTGGTCGCGGTTGTTGCCCTCGTATTGGGCCTCGACCATCGCGTTCAGGATGACTTGCTGCCACAAGCGTTGACGGGCGCAGGCTTGGTCATTGCGCTCTATGGTGGCGTCCAGGTGATAATCCCAAGCCATCAGGCCACCTCCTTCCACGCAAAGCCCCGCGGCAGTCCGTTGACGAGGTTGCTGCGCACCGCGAACTGGGTGCCCGATGCATCGCCATAGGCGCGGCGGTCCTCGGCCGTGCTGAATACCGGCTCAACCCATGTCGTGACGTGGTAGCCGTGCTGCGCCCAAAATTCCTTGATCTGGCAGGCCAAGACGCGCGCGTTGCCCTCGTTCAGCCAATCATGCTGCTTCTTCATTGCTTCCTCCTGCTGCTGGAAACGGAATGTCTGCAAAATCGGTGCCCGGCACTTCCGGCAGCTTGACGTAGACCGTCAGCCCCTTGGCGCTCAGGCGGTGGGCGAGGCAGTAAGCCGCCTTCTGCCCTGCGAACTTGCGGTCGTTGTCCGCGAATATCGTGACTTCCTCGACGCCTGCGGGCGGTTCCCACTTTTCCAGCATCGTGGCGTTAATCGCCGCCCACACGGGCAGGTCGTATGTCTGCATTGCGGCCAGCGCAGTCTCGATGCCCTCGGCTATTCCGATGGATGCCTGCACACGGCCATTCACGACGCCGCCAAGGCGCACACACGCCCCGTTGGGCAGTTCCCCCGGCACGATCTTGCGCGGGCTGTCCACGGGCGCTTTCTGTCCATCTGACAGGAAGGTGCGATGCATCGTGACCGGCTTGCCCGTCACGTCGCTGATTATTGCCAGCATCGTGGGGAATGACTGGTCGCGGCTGAAACGCGCGTTAGGGTGAAAACGCAGGGCCTCGGGGTAGACCTTCTCACCCATACCCCGGCCAGTCAGGTATCTGTCCACTTCGTCGCCCGCCTGCACCGGGCGCGATCCTTTGTAGAGGTCGCGCAGCATTTGGCGGCGCTTTTCCTCGGTCATCTCCGGGCGCGACTTTTCGACCGGCGCGGTGCCGATGACCTTGCGGATTTCCTTGGCGGCTTCCTTGAAGTCCCAGCCCCGGAACTTCATGGCCAGGCTGATACCGTCGCCCGCCCCGCACTGGTTGCAGTAGAACGTCCCGTTGCCTTCCTTGTTGTCGAAGCGGAAGCGGTCAGTTCCGCCGCACATGGGGCACGGCCCGTGCCGCCCGTTCAGGTGCTTTTCGGGGATGCCCAGCGTCATAAGAATGCCGCGCCACTTGGACCGCGCCTCGTTCTTCACGTCGCTCATGCCGCCCGCCTCCTTTTCGCAAACCGAATGTCCTTGGCCTTGACGAACCGGCGCACCTCGTCGGTCGGCTCAGTCCGAACCCGGTCCAGCCCCTTCGGCCAAACGCCGAACTTTTCGCGGTAGGTGTGGGCCACCCAGCCATCGGCCCTGCCCCGCTCAACCGCGATTTGGATAAGCCCGGAATAGAACTCCTGCTTTTCGGCCTTGGTGTATTTCCGGCGCTTGCCCGTAACCTCGACTAGCTCACCGTCCAGCGTTTCGCGCTCGCCCTTCGGCGGTTGCGCCTCATGCCCGCAATTTGGGCACACACGGGCCTTCGGCGGTTTTACGAAAGCGCACTTGCCGCACTCCTTCGGCAGCGGTTCCTTGCGCTCCTGCGCCTGCTGGCGGCGCTCGCCGTCGTCTAGCTGGTCGTGGTGAATGTCTGTGACAAAGCCCATGCGCAGGGTGTTGTCGGCGTGATCGAGGATTAGGCAGTCGTCCTTGCCGTTTGCCGTCCGCAGCCCCCGGCCAATCATCTGGACGTAGAGCATTTCGGACTTGGTGGGCCGGGCCAGGATGATGCAGCGCACGTCCCAATCCACGCCGGTCGTCAGGCACCCCACGTTGCAGACAACCCTGATTTCACCGCGCTCGAAACGGGCTTGAACCAGTTTGCGCTCTATCGGGTCGGTGTAGCTGTCCACGTAGCCCGTGGGCACACCCGCCGCCTCGAACCGTTCTTGCAGGTGCTTTGCGTGGGCGCGGTCAACGCCAAAGCAAAGCGTGGGCCGATCCTCACCACGGGCAAGCCACGTCTCCACAACGTCGGCAACCATCGTGCCCTGCTGCATCGCCTCGGAAAGCTGGCCTTGGTTGTAATCGCCCGCCGTCGTCTTAACGCCCGTCAGATCGGGGTGGGCCGGCGCATACACGCGGAAGTCGGAAAGCAGCCCCGCGCCGATCAGCTCCCCGATGGTGGAACCGATAACCAGGTCATCCCACTCGGCGCCCATTCCCCTGCGCCAAGGCGTCGCCGTCAGCCCGATAAAGCGAGTGCTCGGTGCCTTCTCCATCCAGCGCAGGATTGCCTTGTTGCGGACGTGGCACTCGTCGACAATGACGAGCGGCGTGTCGGGCCATGCGCTTCTCCTGGCCAAAGTTTGAACACTCGCTACCTGCACGGGTGCGCCGTAGTCGGTGCGCGGGTGGTTGGCTTGGATGACGCCGATAGGCCCCAGCCCTTCGGCCTCGAACGCCTCAACCGTCTGGTCGATCAGCGACAGCGCGGGAACCGTGAAGGTGACACTATTCCCTTTGGCTAGGGCCATGTTGGCAATCATGGAAGCCATGAACGTCTTGCCCGCCCCGGTGGGCAGTTGGGCAACCACCTTCCTGTTTCCCTTGCCAAGAGATTGACGGATCAGGTCAATGGTGCGGGTCTGGTGTTCCCGAGGGGTTTTTTTCTCTGGATGGGAAAAGAGGTCAAACATCGCAATTGCCTCCACGCCGAAGGCTCTGCGTAACGTTCCCACTCTCTATATAACGGGGGGACATATGTCCGGCCAAATGTCCGCCTGAAATGTCCCCCCTGATGTCCCCCCTGATGTCCCCCCTGATGTCCGCCTGAAAGTCGCGGATTTCGGCCATCAGATCGGGGTGCGGATTTGCGCCCAAGGTCATCATCACGCGGATAATCGACTCCGGCTCAATCCAGTATTCTGTCGCGCGCCGCGCCTTCCCGCCGCCAACGGGAACGGCCAATCCCCAGTTCTCCAATACCCGCATATTGCGCCGAGCCTGCCGCTCGCTGCATTTGCCCCATTGGGCCAGCTTCTTGAGGCCGGGGTGGACTTCTGTGTGCCCCTGGTAGCCTTTCACCAAGGCTTCCTTGACAAGCTGCACCGCCATAAGCCGCAGGCTGTCGGACAGCGGCGGGTCGCACCGCTTCAACGCGGCCCGAAGGCGTCCACCCATGCGATCAATGGCCTGTTTCTTGTAAGCTGCTATCACTGCTGCGCCTCCACGATCTTGCGGGCCAGATCACCGACCTGCCGCCAGGTGTCGGCCTCGTCCTTGACACTTCGCGCCCATTCGGCGGCTTCTTCCGCGCTGCGGATGACGGCAAAATGCCCCTTCCACTCGCGGGCAAATTCGGATTGCTTTTCGTTAAGCCTGCCCTTGGGCTGCTTGACTTCCACCAGCCAAGTCATGCCGCCGTGGCCCACAAGCAGATCGGCAGGGGTGTCCAGCCGCTCGACGCTAAACCCGAACTTTTCCAGCGTCTCGACCACCAACGGCTCGTTGGCGTCGCGGCGGTTGCGGTATTTTCCCCGGAAGCCCATGACTTCCCTCAAATGCTGGTTGCTATTTTGTCGTGGATGGTGTCGAGGCGGCTGATGAGCATGTGCAGTTCCGCCTTTTGAACCGACGACAAAGCGCCGATGGCGGCGTCTAAATCCAACTCAGTCACCTTGTCGGCGTAAGCATGAACCGCCGCCACAAGAGCCTTCGCCGCAGCTCTGTCGCGTGGCTGCTCCACTGGTTGCGTCCCGGCCTTGGCAATTTCCGTGACGGTCGCTCCGCGCTCTACCATGTCCTCGAAGGCATCCTCGGGAACATTGGCGAGGCGCTGCGCGGTCTTGGCTTGAAACTCGGAAAGACCGGCATCTGCCGCCGCTTGCTTGCGACTAGAAGGGCGGGTGCCCTCCCCTCTAGAATTTGTGTGGCGGTTAATCCCCGGCTCAATCTGCTTTAGCAACTCCCCGGCCCTGCGGGTGGCCCGCGCACGAATGCGCGAAGCCATTTTTTCAAGCTGATCGTCTTTGGCCTGTTTGGCGTAGGACGCCAGTGCTGCCGCTTTGTCGGACCACTCTTTGCACTCGTCTATTGAGGCGCACTGTGAGATGGCCCGCCGTGCGGCGTTGTAAGTCGAGGGCAGCCTTGCCCCCGACGTGTCGATGTCGTTCAGGTCCGTCATGGCGTCACCGTGAAGTTGCTGCCCATGATGCGAACCGGCGCGCGGCCAACCCGAATAAGACCAAGTTCACGATCCGAACACCAAGCTGACCATGCGCGGGCGCACGCGACCGCAGTCGCCGTCATGCCCGTAGATGACCCGTGCGTGTCGCGGAGGAAGTCCAAGAGCGTTTTCCGGGGGTCGCCCCGGGTAAGGCCGTCGTCTTGCGCAAGACCCTCCCAAAACTCTTTCGCCAAACGCGGCTTGGCGCGGAAAGTAATCATCGCCACAGACATGACTTGAGCGGTGTAGAGTTTGCGCCGCATCTTGGCTGGTGCCAAATTGACAGCTACCTCGTAGAACGCGGCTTCTTCGGCCCATTCGGACATAAACCGCAGCTTTTCCGCAGGCGTGTATTGCTTGCCCCCATGCCCCTGAACCGGCAGCATCCCGTTTTCAATGAAAACCGCAGCACGAGCCAGGGCGGCGCTGGTCGTCTTGGACACGCCAAGGTTTTCGGCGGCGTCAACGCCAGCCAGCACGTTGTTTGTAGACCGCTTGCGAATGACAGTATCAAAGCGCCAGAAGAGGTTGCGCACTTCATCCATGTCCGCGCAATCATGGATGATGATTTGCCACTCAATGTCTTGCCCAGACTGCACTTGAGCCAAAAGGCGATGGTGGCCGTTAACCAAGATCAGCTTGCCGCCTGGGAGGCGGGCAAAATCCAACGGCGAACGCGACAACCACTCGCCGTTCTGCATTTGCCGCGAAAGCGCGTCGATGTGGGATTTGCCACGGCTTTCATCGCGGTTCTTGTCGTAACGGCAAAGATTAAAGGCGGTATTCGCGTGGCGAGGGGTCCAGACCGTTACGCCGTCACGAATAAAGGCGGTCGGCCCTTTATCGCGCTTGAGTTCTCTGGTAATCTCCATTTGAGCATCCTTTGGGGGTCGTGCTGCGGCGCGGCCCCCGTTTCGTTTCAGGTCAGTCCGCAGCCTGATTTCTTGAGTTCTTCGGCCCGCGCCTTGCACTGGGCTTCCAGTTCGGGCGTCAGCCGCCCGTCTTGCCGTGCCTGCCGGAACAGCCCGCGCAGTTCATCCACGTCCTCGGTGGCCTCGATCTTTCGAGCGAGGGGCGCGGCGTGGCCGTGGCGGCGATAGAAATCCAGAAGATCAGTCATCCTGCCCCCCCAAAAAGCCCGCCCAGCCGAAGCCGGGCGGGAGTGGGTGCGCCACGAAGGGAGGAAACAGGCGCACCGTCAGGGAGAGACACATGCCGCGAGATAACCCGCTCGCGGTCGGGGTTAGTGCTGGACGGGGCGCGACCCGCCCAGCGACCGCGCGTCATGACTGGCGAGGGGCGCGCGGTATCTTGAATTCGGATAAACGAATTATCATATCGGGTTGTGCAGGCGAGAAACTTGGGCATCACGAAGCCTCCGAAGAGGGGCCAGATGGAGACGCAACCCAAGTGAAGGCACATAACGGGCAATCAATGCCGGACTCGTCGCACATAACCTTCAACGGGCCATACCACCGGCCCGGAAATTTACCCGTTGTCCTCGCGTATCTGATGGAATGCCTGCCAACGCCGAGACGCTCGCACATGGCGTCCGTGCCTAACTGGTCCGTAATGTGATGAACGACAGACTTGCTCATACACCCCTTTTGCTAAAATCGTTAGCATTTGTCAAGCCAACAGATAGGGGGTGCCCAATTTCTAATATGCGTGGCACTAGTCACGCCATGCCGAACGAGAACGCACCATACGCCGACATTGCCGAGCGCATTAAGTGGCACCGCAAGATGGAAGGTCTGACTCAGGCGCAATACGCCGAGACGATCAAAACCAAGCGGTCAACGCTGTCGCTTTGGGAAGCTGGCAGTCACCGGCTGTCTTTGGACGGGGCGCTCGAATTGCGGAAGAGATACGGGCTTTCGCTCGACTTCATGTATGAGGGCATAGACGACGCATTGCCTATGACCTTGAGAAAGGCTTGGCGCGATAGACCCTGAGTAATGCCTTCCAGGAAGTCAATCGTGAAGCCCGTTTCGCGCGCAGCCTTGCGCAACTCTTCAATGCGATCCGTCACTCCTGAACCTCCTACTGCTAAAAGAACATAACGAGAACGCCACGCGTCGTATAGACAGGCAAATAAATTTTTCTTGCAACCAGCGTTAGCAAATTGAACCGGCAAGTTCAATTCTTGCGATTCACGATTTTCCGGCCCATCACCCCCCCGTGATGTTAGACAATTCAGCATCAGATGGGTCAGCCTTGTCTGGCGGTGCTAAAATTCTCAACATTTTATCCTTGCACTGCTAAGCAGTTTAGCATATCTTTCTCCCTAGCAACAATGGGAGAACGAGATGACCCCCACAGATGAAATCACCCGCACGACGAAGGCGCTTCACCTCGCCATCGTGCGCGGCAACCGGAAAGCAGCCCACAAGTCCGTGGACAGGCTGCTCGCCATGAACGCAACCCGCCAGCGCGGCATCTTTAAGCAGGTATCCCTGCCCCGCCCGCTGCCCGAGCGTCTGGAGGTGGTGTGATGTCCTTTGCAGACCAATACCCCGACACCCAGTTCATCGTCTTTGCCGACTACGGCAACTCTTTGACTGACACTTCGCCCGCCATGACTGACCCGACGACGGACTGGGAAAAAGCCTGCGACCTGTTCGGTGAAGAACTGGACGACGAGCACGAGGCGGAAGTGTGGGCAGTCAGCTTCACCTTTTCCGCCATGCGCAACGTCACGCAGCAGGCTTACGACACCATCAACAAGCGTCTGCGCGCCCGCGGCCTGGAGGCGGTGGGATGAAGCGCCCCATCCGCATCTACATCGAGGACGCCCTTGGCGTGGTCTGCCTGTTCCTGACCATCTATGCCAGCGCGTTCATCCTGCCCGTTTTGTTTGGAGGGTGAGACAATGACAACCGAACTCGCACAGAAACGTGACGAAATGGAAGCGCAGAACGCGCAACCAATGGTCAGCATGATCGAGCGGATCGCGTCTGACCCCAACGTGCCGATTGAAAAGCTTGAGCGGATGCTGGACATGCAAGAGCGCATCCAGACCGGCCAGCGCAAGGCGGAACACGCCGAAGCCAAGGCCGCAGCGATGGCTGACATGCCGTCTGTCCCGATGAACGGCAAGGGGCACAACGGACGCCCCTACTCCACCTTGAAGGACATCACGTCCACGACGCGGCCCGTCCTGTCAAAGCACGGCTTGGCGCTGACATTTGACGTGCAGGTGGATAACGGGCAGATCATCGTCACCGCCATTCTGACGCACCGCAATGGCCACGACGAGCGCGTGTCCATTCCCCTGCCAGCCGACAATTCCGGCAGCAAAAACGCGGTGCAGGGCATCGGCTCTTCGCAGACCTACGGGCAGCGCTACACGGCGCAAGCCATCCTTGGGCTGTCGCTTGGCGATGACGTCGAGGACGACGGCGCGGGTGGCGGCGGCGAACGGATCACTGAGGATCAATTCAACGCTCTGCGCGATCTGCTTGAACAGGCGGGCGCGGATGAAGCCAGGATGTGCGCCTTCTTCAAAGTGCAGCATTTGGGCGAACTGCCCGCCAGCAAATACGGGCAAGCCGACGCCCTGCTGCGTAGCAAGTTGAAGAAGTCGAAAGGGGGCCAGTGATGGAACAGCGAACCGACGAATGGCTCCAGGCTCGCCTCGGGAAATGCACCGCCAGCCGCATAGCGGACGTGATGGCAAAGACCCAAAGCGGCCCCGGCGCGGCGCGCAAGAACTACGCCGCCGAACTGATTGCCGAGCGCCTGACTGGAACGCCCACAGAGAAATTCCAGAACGCAGCTATGGCGTGGGGCGCGGAAAAAGAGCCGGAAGCCCGCGCGGCATACGAGTTCATGACCGACGCAACGGTGGAGGAAGTGGGCTTTATCGACCACCCGCAGATCGAAATGTCGGGGGCATCACCTGACGGTCTGGTTTGGCAGGTCGGCATGGTGGAAATCAAGTGCCCCAACACGGCCACGCATATCGACACGCTGCTCGCGGGCAAGGTCCCCGACAAATACATCAAGCAAATGCTCTGGCAAATGGATTGCACCGGGCGGGAATGGTGCGATTTCGTCAGCTATGACCCGCGCCTTCCCGCAGAGATGCAGCTTTGGGTGCATCGCGTGGAACGTGACGACGAAGCTATCGCCGAAATCCGCAGAGAAGTCGAGGACTTCCTGGCCGAAGTTTCGGAAACCGTGGAGCGCCTAGAGTCCATGTATCGTTCGGAGGCGGCATAATGGGCCGCGCGCTTCTCGTCCTCAACGGCACATCGGCCCGCGACAAGGCCGTGGAGTGGGTCAGGAAGGCCCCTGCGGGCACCCGTGTAGAGTTCCGGTCCAGCAAGCGCAGCCTGCCCCAGAATGACCGTATGTGGGCCTTGCTGACGAAGATCAGCGACCAGCTTGTGTGGCATGGCGAGAAATACCCGCCCGAGGCATGGAAGGACTACTTCATGCACTCTCTGGAAGGGGCCAAGTTCATGCCCCACGAGGAAGGCGGGATGATCCCCATAGGGCGGCGCACGTCGCGGCTAACCAAGGACGAACACTCGGACCTGACCGAACTGATTGAAGCATTCGCAGCGCGGCAGGGTGTGGACCTTGGCGAAATGGAGGCCGCATGACACGCAAGCGCCGCACACCCTTGCAGCGGGCCGCTATCTTCGACGCCCACAATGGCGTCTGCCATATCTGCGGTGACAAGATAGACGGCACTCGCGAGGCTTGGGAACTGGAACACGTCATTCCCTACGAGATGACCCGCGACGACAGCGACGCCAACCTGCGGCCCGCGCATGTTTCCTGCCACAAGGGCAAGACCGCGCAGGACAAGAAAAACCTTGCCAAGTCGAAGCGCGTGGCGGCGAAGCACAAGGGCGCGTGGCGTCCGAAATCAACCCTGGCGGGGTCCAAGCAATCCCGCTGGAAACGCAAACTGGATGGAACGGTGGTGCCCAGAGATGACTGAATTGACCGAACTGGAACAGACGGCCGACCGAGAAGCCCGCCACGGGCACCGGGAGCTGGTGGAACGGCTGGAAGCGGAGAAGAAAGAACTCGCGCTACAGGCACTTGCCTCTCAAGGGCAAGCGGACGAGGCGCTAGCCCGTGTCGCTGAGTTGGAGGCGGAACGCGAAGGCGCATGGAACGACGCGATCCGGGCGGCGGCTGATATTTGCGACCAAGAGCGTTATGACACTAGCCTCCTAACCAGCCTTCCGCCTCAATCGGCAGCGGCTATCGCTGCACGAGACCGCATCCGCGCCCTACTCCGCAACGAGGGAGGCGACGATGAGTGAGCAGGAAATCCTGACCGCCGTCGATGAATCTGGCGTCATAACATGGTGGCCCGGCGGCAAGTCTCACGACGCAGTAGCAAGCCTCATAAATCAAGGGGTCTTGGTTGCGGAAGATTGCTCCACTTCGCAGGAGACGGCCTACGAGGTTCGCCGCGCAAAACGCAACGAGGGAGGCGACGATGACCAGTGAAGCAGGACGCCCGCTGGACGAGGAATACGACACCATGCGGGACGTAGAGCAAGACCCTTATGGGGCGTGGAAGGCGATCCAAGAGCAGGCCGCAAAGATTGAGTGGCTGCGGGCGGAAATCGAGGCGCTGAAAAACCCGCCGGATGAATACTGCGCGAAGTGCGGTGCGCCCAAAAGCAACCACCCATATCGCCATCCGTTTGTCGCCCGCGCCGCGCTCGGGAAGGAGGGGTGAATGGCCCTTAGCACCGACTTCGCCCCCAGGCTTATGCCAGCGCCCCGCGCCGCGCATTACCTCGGCGTATCGGAAAGCACCTTGCGCGGCCTGCCCATTCCCCGCCGCCAGCTAGGGGGCAAAAGACTATATGACAAGTTCGATCTGGACGCATACGCTGACGCCCTGCCAGTAGAAGGCGGGGAGGAAGTGGACACATGCGCGGCCCTGTTCAGATGAAGAACGTCCACCGCATAACGCGCGGCGGGCGCGTCTACCGCTACCATCGGAAGACGCGGGCCAAGTTGCCTGATCTGCCGGAAAACCACCCCGACTTCATCGCTGCGTGGCTGTCAGAAGAACAGAAAGGGGGCGCACGGCCCCGCGCAAGGACCGGCACGATTGACGCCGCCTGCGAGGCGTTCTTGCGCTCTGACGCCTTCCTGTCGCTGTCTCAGGGCTACAGGCAAATGATCCGCATGCACCTTGACGACGCGCGCGACAAATACGGCACGGGCATGTTGGCCCACCTAAAGCCGGATTACATTCGTTTGGATATTTCAAAGCTGCCACCGCACAAGGCGAACAAGCGCCTGAAGGCATGGCGGAAACTGTGCGGCTGGGCCGTTGAAGCTGGCCTGATCCACGTTGACCCGTCAGACGGCGTAAAGCGCAAACGCCCGCCAAAGACAGACGGATTTCTGCCGTGGTCACGCGATCATATCGAGGCGTTCAGGGAAAGGTGGGCCATCGGCACCGGCCAGCGCGCAGCGATGGAACTGCTGTTCTGGACAGGCGCGCGCACAAACGATGCCGTCACGCTCAACCGTGGAATGGTGGGCCGCGACGGGCTGATGGCGTTCAAGCAAAGCAAAACCGGCGGCATCGCCTATGTGCCGTGGGAAGTCTTGCCCGCATTCGCTGCCGACATGAAGCCGGACCAGGACATTGCGAAAGGGGCGGTCGGATCAAGCTTCCTGTTTCTTGAAACGTCCTACGGCAAGCCTCGAACCATCAAGGGCCTCGGCAATCTGATTTCCGATGCGGCCCGAAAAGCAGGCATTGAAAGAAGCGCCCACGGGCTGCGAAAGTCTCGCCTCATTGAGCTGGCAGAAGCGGGCGCAACAGCGCACCAAATCCAGTCTTGGGGCGGTCATGTAACACTGGATGAAGTCGAACACTACACCCGCGCGGCGGATCGTCGGCGAGCTCTGCTAGGGGGTGGACAGGGAACAGAAAGTGTAAAACCCGCCAGCCAAAGTGTAAAACGGGCGGAATAATGACGCATTATCAACCGCTTAGGATTGACATGGTAGGCCCGGAGGGACTGCGTAAACGCCGCAGCGTCAGTGGCTTACGCTGTAAAACACGGCAAGGGTGCCGCATAAGAAATCAATGGCTTAGAAGGCGCGGTGTAAAACTTTTAGCCCCCAATCCAAGGAGACCCCAATGACTAAGCAAGCACTGATAGACCTGCGGGATGCGGTGCGGGGTGGCAAGCACCCAACACGGCAAGAATGGTCTGCCGTGTTTCCCGACCGCCCCGAAGAGGATGATGACTATCCTCGCTCGGTGATGGCGACCAGTGCCTGCCTCGGATGGCTCGACGCCGCCAAGGCCCTGCACGAAGCGGTGCTGCCGGGGTGGCATTGGGCCATTGAGGATGATGAGCAGGCTGAAGTTTACATGCCCCCTGTTCGTGATGAAGATGGGCGCTTTAAGGCTGGCCCCGGTGCCACAAGTAACTGGATTGGCGACCCCGCCCGTGCATGGCTACTGGCGATCCTAGAGGCACTGATAGAGGGAGGCGACGATGAGTGACCTACCAACCCAAGAATGGGAAGTTCTGCGGATTGTCGGTGGTGAAGACGTGCCCGGATGGACGTGGGGTGCGGCAATGGCTTCCTGCCTTGAGTCGCTAAAGGGCCGTGGGCTGGTGGAGTTGTCGCTTGGAGGCTACCAGCTAACAGAAGGCGGCAGGCGCTATCTCAGGAATGCCCCAGCAGATCACCGATAAGCCGCCGCACCTCGGGCCAGCCCAGCGTCTTGCGGGCGACTTCCCTGCCGTCCACGAAGACGATAACGGTAGGGCCGGGGCGGACCTCGAAGAGAACGATCATGCCGCCCGCAGGTTCTGCAGGCTGTTCAGATAAGCCTCGGCCTGGCGCGGGCACTTAAACGGCTTGCACAGGTCGGCGTCATAGTCGGCCTGCGGGTCGCAAATGATCCAGTGCGCCCTGCCCCGCAGCTTAGGTATCTTGCCGCCCTTACTGATCCGGGCCGCATACTTTTCCACCACCTTGTAGCCGCCAGACGCGACACAGGTAGCCGAGTGGCCGCGCTCGGGCAGCGTATGGTCAAGCACCCCGTCTGAGTGAAGATGCCCGTCCATGAGCAAGTCCGCCTCTTCGCCTTCCAGCATTTCGCGGATATGCCCGTGCGCCTTGTGAAACCAGCTAGACCCTTTCTGGAACTTGTGGCTTAGGACGCACCGCACGTCACGCCCGCCGGGTGTTTCCACCACGAAATTGACGGACCAGTAATCGCGGATCACCCCTTTGGGCAGGTAGCTTGTCACCAGGCTATCCAGATACGGGTTCATTTCCTCGTGGTTGCCGTCGGTCCATACGTCGGGCTTGAAGATGGAAATGAAGTGCTGCAACCGCAGAAGCGCATCAGGGGCCGTGCACTGTTGCTCTGACCACATGCGAGCCAGCCTGCCCGCCATAGGCCAGTTGTTCAGCGCATCGCCGCCGTGGCACATAATGCCGTCCATGTCATGCGCGGCCTGTATGTCCTGCTCGATCAGCTTTAGCGGCGATCCGTCGTCGTCTATGTGCTCGTCGGTGCTGTGATACACACAGAACGCGCCGCGGGGCCGCTTGATGCGCCGCCAGCGGTTCGCAAGGGTCTTGCTCACCTTGTGCTCGAAGGCCCGTGTGTGGGCTTCCCAGGCTTCCTCTGGCGTCTTTTCTTCGGACTCCGTGTTGTAGCCTAGATTTGTAAAGGGCTGACCGTCTCGCGCCCGTCTTGCGCGGGCCACCCGCTTTTCAGCGTTGCGAAGATGAATACCAAGGCGGTCAGCGATTTCCTGAGAGGTAAGCCCTTCGGCCTCCTTCCACTGCAATATCTGCTCTTGTTCAGGTGTCAGCATCGCCGCGGTATCCGTGTAGCCCCATCGCATCAAGGCCCGCGCTGCGCATCTGGTCGAGCAAATCAGTCTCGACCCGAATGTGCATTTCCAGTTGGGCCTCAAGTCGTTTGATGTAGCGAAGCGCAGCCCAATCATCGCCCGAATGGAAAAGGCGATGTTCCCGCGCCCCGCGGGCGGCGCGTTCTTTCACACGCTTCACCCGCTCTTCGTCGTCCACCTGCTGCTGGGACGGCTTGAAGGCTTCGATGTCGTCTAGTGTCAGCATCACATCGCCTCGCCTGTCGGAACAACAATGCGGGTTTTCTTGTCCGCTTGTTTCCAAAACTCCTTCACTCGGTCCATCATGGCGGACCTCCTTTCGGGTTCAGAACATTGGTGGGTAAATTCTGATGAGCGTGTCTTGCCCATCCAGAATGTCGATCTCGGGCGGGTCCACCACCACGGACTCGTCCCGAGGCGTCACGGTGATCGTCTCGGCGTCCCCGACCTTGATGTAGATGTCGAAGACCATGCCGCTCCACTCGCGGACATAGGAACCTTGGCGGCTCTCCTTGCCTGCGGCGTTGTAGTAATAGATGCACATGAGGGGTTCGCAGGGCCGGATTTCGAGCGTGTCGCCTGTCTCGAAATGCACGTCTGCCGGTGCGCCCCAGCTAGACGTCAGGGCGGCGACTAAAGGGGGTAGAAACTTCATGAGGTTTATCCCCAGTAATGCCTGTGGGATTTCTGGCAGTGCCCCCGCCCGAAAACGTAGGTCCAGCCCAGCCAGAAACGGGATTGCCGCTGTAGTCGCCAAGCGCGGGAACAGAGGCTTTCGGACGTGTCGGGAAACAGCAGGTCGTGGATCAGGCGGCTAGTTTGCGTGACTGCCGCAAACAGCGTCAAAGACGGCCAGTAAACGCGCAGCCTCGTCAGCATTGCATGGCCCCTTCTAAATGCTGCGATTTGAGCGGATGACAGTTTCGGCCACCACTTGCGTCTCGCCGCCAGATTTTACCGTGACTTGCAGCGTATAGTCCCCGGCGGGCAGCGCATTCTCGGCGAACGATACGACAAGTTCCGCCGCGCCGGTGATTTCGACCGCGCCCGTGACTGCGGCGGACCCGGCTTTTTGTGCCTTGGCAGTCGCCGTCGCCGCCGTTAGGTCCGTCACCGTGGCCCCGTCTTGAAACGTGACGGGCACCCGGATCACAAGGTCCGCGCTTTCCCAATGTTCGATCATGCAGCCCTCCATGTGCCGGTTATCGTGTGCGCCGCCCACGACGCGGTGAGGATCGGGGCCGCCCACGCCCCGCCGATAGAATGGGCAACCCACGCGCCGGGCAGGTCAGCCGCGCGCCATATTCCGGTGATGGTATGCATCAGCCCCTCCACATCCCCGCCAGAACGCGCGGGGCCTTCCACATGGCCGAAAGCGCGACCATAGCCGCCCGGCGAACGGGCTGAGCAACGCGCCGAAGGAACAGCACGCCACGGTTGCCCTTGGTGAACAGGATCACTGTTGCACCCGCCCGCCGCCGGCGAGGCTGTAGCGCCGCCAGACCGTCACGCCGTCGTCTTCGTAGATCGTGATGTCGTCGCCATCCGCCGTGACCTTGTTTCCGGTCAGCTTAGCGATTTCTTCGAGTTGCGCGGCCTGTTCCGGGGTCAAGCCCGCTTCGCCCTTGAAGTCGTCCGCGACCGCCTGCATGGCAGCCACCACGTCGCCCGCCTCGATGTCGTTCAACGCTGCGATTTCCGCGCTCGTCGCCAGCCCGGACGTGTCGGGAATGTCGCCCGGCGTTGCCCGGCTGGATACGTCCGCGTCGAGATGGTCAAGGCTTGCCGCCCGCGCCGCCGTGTAGCCCTGCGCCGTCAGCCCGGTCTGCACCCGCGCCGGCACGTCCGCGATGTCGCCCGTAATGACGTTCTGCCCGCTCAAAACCAGCGTCGAGACGAACACGTTGCCCAGCCAGTGCGGGTCCACGCCGCCGCCGCCGGTCGTCGGGTCTTTCACCGGGCGCTGGCCGTCCTTGCGGAAGATGCGGATCGGGTCGGTCTGCCAGACATGCGCGCCGGTCAGGTTGTCGAACCGGACCCCCAGCACGTCGCTGTTGATCTCGATATTGCCTTCGTCGATAGCCCGCACCGCGCCGAAAAATTCGCGGATGCCCTGCTCGGTCGTGCGGTTCCAGTTCCACCACGCCCAGAAGTCCTCGCCCGAGAAATTCTCGGCCACCACGATGTCAACCTCGTCGTCCACATAGTCGGCCGCGAAGGTCGTCACGGTCGAGCCGTCGATGCCGTAGGCGGTATAGACCGGATCGACCGACGGAGCGCCGAGGAAGCCGATGCCGTTGGCCGATGCCTGCGCCTGCGCCTCGTATTCGCCATAGCCCAGCCGCGTCGCGCGCAGCCGCACCTGATCGCCGTTCTCGAACTCAAGCCCGACGCCGAGCGTGCCGATGTAGGAATAGCCCGCGCCGCCCGACACGACGGTGTTCTCGATCTCGACGCCCTGCGTGACGTTGTAGAGCTGCACGCGCGTGCCATCGGCCATGTCCGCCGCGACGATGGGGCAGGCGACGCTGGCCTCCACCGTGATGTCGGGGCCGTTGTTGACGAAGGACGCCGCCGGGGCCAGCCGCACCGTCACCGCGCCGCCCGAGGTGTTTTCCAGCGTCACCGTGCCCGCGACCGCCGCGCTGCGGAAGTCATAGGTGCCTGCCGTCTCGAAGCGCCATGTATTGCCGTCCCACGAGCCGAGCGAGGAACCGGGCGTGTCGAACACCACGGCCCCGCCCGCGAAGGTGCCCGCCAGCGCCTGTATGCCCACATAGACGGTCAGGCCCGACCGCGCGGTGTAGCGGCTACCGCTCTTGTCGATCGGCAGGCCGTAGAGACAGAACGCCATGCAGCCGGGGATGCCGGGGGAAATGTCCGCATCCGCCGTCATTTGGTATTTCAGGCTATCGAAGGTCGTGGGCAGGTTCTCGTCGGTCGTGATCGTGTCGGCTGGCACGTCCCAGGATACGCCCGTCACCGCGCCCGCCGCCGCCTTGGCCAGCGTGACCTGCGTATCCGGGGAAAGCCGAGTCACTTCGGGGTTAGCCGCCGATCCGATGGGCGCACCGGACAGGGCGCGGGGGATCGTGGCGAAAACGTGATCGTATTCTCCGACCACCTGCTTCATGTCGGCGTAGGTCGTCGCATCGACCTGGTAGACCATGTAGCCCTCGGCCCGGCCTTGGGCGTCCGTAACCAGCGTGTCGAGTTGCCGGGCGGTGTTGTAGAGAAGCCGGGTTTGCGTCGGCACGTCTCCGAAACCGATGACAGCACCGGGGATCGGCAAGCTGGTATCGGTGTCGCGGACCTCGAACCACGCATGGCTGGCGAAGTAGGTCGCGCCGCCGTCCTCCCATATCGCGCCGTTCGCGTCTTCGAAGAAGCCGCCATTGGTGACGGTCGGTTGCGCCGGAAGGGTCTGCCCCGCCGATCCCGTCAGGCTGCCACCATCAACCTCAACCGCGAGGTTGGTGTGGGTGTAGTCCAGCCCGTTCGCCGTCGCGCTGAACGCCACCTTACCGTTGTCCCATACCCATGCCGGGTTATCGACCTGGGCCTGACAGACCGCCTCGTGAAGCTGGTTTAGCGTCATGGTCCCGGTGACGGTCGCGGTCAGCGTGCCGCCCGCGTAGTCGAAGGACACGGGCAGGCCCGAGGTGTCAGACCCGGTGTCGGCAAGGTCGGGCAGGGACTGGATTTCCGCCTGCACCGCCGTGGTGCCCCTCATAACGATGTTCGCCGTCGCGGGCTGCTGGCCGCGTTCGACTTTAAGCCATTGGAACACGTCCGACGTGTCGCCGTTGATGCCCCGGCTGTCGAAGCGGTTGTTCGCGTCGAACGCGCCGCCGACGCTGCGCCAGTAGACCCCCGTCAGAACACCGTTTCCGGTTGTAGTTGCGCTGCCGCCGCTCTCGGTCAGGGTATAGGTGCGGTCAGCGATGTAGGACGGGTTGGAGTTGATTTGGTTTGCGCCGAGGCGAGAGCCGTTGTTGGTGTCCTTGGTGTAAAACTTCGCTCCTGATCCATTGGTAGCCGAAAACTCGATTTCTTGCCTTACTTCCAATAGACCACGGTTTCTCGCATCATCGTCAAGATTGCCCTGAGCAATTAGGTCTGTGCCATCTGCATGATTGATAAGGCGCGCCCACCTGTCGTCCCAAAAGCCGTATCCCCTGTCAATTGATGCGTCGGAAATATCAAATCCGCGCAAATCAATAAAAGTATTAGCAATGCCAAGGCCAACAAAGCACTGGTTTTGAATGTTCTCGAACGAAATGCCAGTCAAGTCATCGTTTGGAACGGAGAACCAAACGATAGACGCATTATTCAGCAATAGCTGAGATATGTTGGTGTCAACGCCTGAAAACCTGAAAGCTGACGGAGTAGTGTTTGAAAGGAATTGCGCGGTGCCGCTGACATTTAATGACGAACCATCCAATGCCCACACTGCGTTGTTACAGTCAATGATACCGCCATACCAATTCCACGTCCCCCCTGACCTGACGAGAATATCTTGTTGCGCTTCCCGCCATGACTGTGAGCCAAGACCGCGACCAAACCAAAGCAACGTCCCTTGCCGGCCATCAACGCCAACTGAAAGGGTGCCGCCGGATTGCACGTCAATGTAATTGAGGTTTTCGGCCAGGCTCCCAAACACCAGCGCCCCCACCGCCTCGTCCGTGTCCACTGTGAGGGTGCCGCCGCTGGCCACCACGATGCGCGTGGAGCCCATATCATACCAGTATCTGGACAGCCCCACCCGCGTCACGGCCCCCCCATCCGCCCGCCTGGCTCGCGTTCCACAGGCCCACGGGGGTCGTGGACACGCCCGATATGGTGATAACGCCGCCGGAATAGGTAATCGCCATGCTTTACCTCACTGCCATCTGGCATAGCCGCGACCACGTTTCGTTGTGGGTGACGGTATCGGCCAGAAGCGCGCGGTCATGCTCAAGCAGCCACGCGACTGTCTCCGGCCCGCCGAAGTAATGCGGCTCGGCCACATCGCAGTAGCTACCGCTTGCGGCCATTACGCACCCACTTGTGAGCGCGCTTAGACAGGCCGCGATCATCCAGCGCGTCCACGTCATTGGAAACCTCCTTTGCCGCCTGAACGTCGCGCAGGCGCTTGTCGGTGATCTTTTGTTTCTGCTTGTCGATGCCCCGCCGAATCCCGGCCATGTGCAGGCCAACCGCCCCGGCAATGAACGCCAAGGCGAGCAGCGCGTAGAGCTGCAGCCTAGCGCCAACCATCGGCCCAGGCCCCCAGAACAACCGCAACAGCCGCCAGTGCGCCGGAAATCCAGCGCCCCAGCCTTGTGCCCATCAGCCAGCCGATCATGGATCACCTCTGGATTTGCTTGGCATAGGCGTCCATTCCAAGCGCCCCGCCAAGTAATGCGAAAACCGGCCAAGTAAGGAACTCTGCCGCCTGCATTGCGCGCGGCTCCCATGCGCCCCATACGAACAGCCCGCAGAGGAACGCGGTCAGAATCCACGCCGTCTCGCGCTTGTAGGTCTTAGGCTTTTCCACGGAACGCCTCGATGATTGCGCGGATGAACTGCTGGATGATTGCAGACAGGGAGAAAGTCGGCTTGGACGGGATGGCTTCCACCTGCGCTTTACCCTTGACCGCCCGAACAGCCGCCAGCACTTCGTCCGGCGACACATGCGCCTTGTTCAGCCCATCGCCCGCGTATTGGGAATAACCCTTGCGCGGGCCAGTCGTGACCGGAAGGGACGCCCATTCATAGGCAAGGCGGTTCGCAAATTCGTGCGGGGTAATCTCGCCGTTCAGGTATTCGCGCAGGCCCCTGCGGTTCATCAGGTATTCCGCAAGCCGGTCCTGCGTGGGGCGGTGGAACCGCTCGTCCATGTCAGCCGCGCCGGAAATCACCATACCGCGCAGGGTGTCTTCCATGATCTGGTAAGCCCCTGCGGCCTCGCTCATGTATTTGGCGTCAATGCCGTCCTGCCAGGAAAGCACTTCCCGAACGGTCATGTCGGTTAGTTTCTTGGGCGGGTGGTCGTGGCGCTTGATGCCGGACCAGACGCGCGTGTAATCGTCCGCTGACTCGTATTTACGGATCAGCGCCAAAAGCGGCTCAATGTTCATTGATCTAGCCCGATGTTCTTTGCAGAAGTTCCCGAATGTCGGCCTGCACCTGTTTCAAGGTGTCTTTCATTTCTGACCAGTCGCGTTGACGGCTTTCCATGTCCTCGCGGCGCTGGTTCGCTAGCCGCTCTTCCAAACGCATCAACTCTTCCTTTCGGGCCGTGGACTCGCGCATGATGTCGTCGCTGTTCCGTTTTGCGCGTGTTTCAAGCCGGATCGCCCAGCCGGTCAGGCCGACAAAGCCCGCGACGAGAAGCCATAAGTCTTTGAGCAGTTGCGTCATGTGTTCCATGCAGGGCCATCAGTCGAATTTCCAAAGGGACAGGGCGACAAACAAAACCGCGCGCCAGGCGAGGCTGAAATGCTCGCCGTCACGAAGAACCTCGTTCCACAAAGCCGCAGAAAGCGGGCGCGACCAGCCGAGCCGGTGAATGGCGAAGTCGTGAAAGCAAGCCGCCCGCAGTAGCCGCTTGTCGCGCGGGTCCACCAGCCAGCGCAGCCAGCGGGGAACCGAGACGTTGAACGGGAACTCTTCCGGCACCGTCACCTGCGGCGGGCCCAGATGCGTCAGGCCCCGCGTGGTGACATAGGCCGGGCCGTCGGGCTTATACCAGTTGGACATCAGAGAAAGCGCATCGTGAAAGTAAAGTAAGTGTTGGCTTCTTGAGTAATTGAGCCTCCGGTCGGGTTGTGTGCGTAAAAAATGAAACTCTGCCGAGAGTCTGTAGCGCCGCTAGAATTATCGAAGAGAGTTCGCTCCGTATAAGACTCAATCCCAGCGTCCAATGTTGTGAGGCCAGTGTTGAAAAACACGCTCCCCACGCGGGCAGTCAGGCCGTTGGTGGAATTATATTCCATATGCTCGATGACTAATTTGCGACCGGCAGGAACCGTAATCAGTTCAGTCTTTAGAGTGGTCGAGCCAGCCGCGCCGACCGCAGTCCCCGTTCCATCTATGCGGATTTTGAAATTGTTGCTCAATACCCGAGGGGCGTCCTTGATAGCGCCGTCACAGGTGAAAGAGCCTGAAATTTCTTCTCTGGATGGCCGATCAGACGTAATCCCGTATTTGACAGCAGACAGCAGACGGGCCGAACCAGTTATGTTGATTTGCTCCGAGGTCTCGACATCAATGGAGCCAAGCGCGGTAGAGCCAAAGCTGTTGAACGGCAGAAGAATGTTAACATTTACGGACACAGAATTGCACGAAGTGATGTAAAGGCCGCGCTTTCCGGGGCGCTCAATAACCCCCTGAACGGCGACGTTTGTGCAATTATCCAGCCTTACAGCGTCTATGTTTTGGATGCTCGTAGCATACCATCCCGCGCGACTGAATGTGCATCCGCCAATGGATATATAGGTGCTGTTCGACATATGCACTTGGACATCGGCGGTTTCAAAACAGGTTGTTCCGACGATGTTAATAAACTGACTGTCCGCAGCCAGTATGGAGGAATTAAATGCCTGAAAGAAACGGCAATCCTCAATTCTTAAACCATCGACGCTCGTCGCGTGAACAAAATACCCGCAATGCAAAGCGATTGCACAGCCGGAAATGCGTATGTCTGCCGCACCATCGTTGAACTTGAACAAATAATTGCAGTCTTGGCCGGTAAAATTGGTGATGACCGTGCGGCTTGACTCGTGCCCGCCGGAGTCACTCGTGTTGGTCACCCCCATGTCGAAGCAGGTGAAGTCTACATTATCAATCACAAAATCGCGCATATACCGCGTGTCAATGCAAACAGTGTTCGCGCTGAATGCGGGCGCATTGCCATACGCAGACGAGCCTACCGTTTTCGCTCGCAGCCCCATGTTGCGGATCGAGCCATCGCGCACAATAGTGTTTCCAACTTTTGCTGCAAATCCGGTAATACCATCGTTTACTATAATTTCAGTAGCACCAGCACCGTCTGCAACCGTATACAAATAGTCCCTGAACACGCCCTGCCCGACCAGATGGAGGCCGCTGGTCAGCCGAACGGTGCTTGCGATGTAGTAAGAACCCTTCGGAAAGCTGACGGTCCCCCCACTCGGCAGCGCATCAATGGCAGCCTGAATTGCGGCGGTGTCATCCGCCACCCCATCGCCGACTGCGCCGAACGCCTTGACGTTCAACCCGTTCTCCCCCGCCAGCACATACAGCTTCACACCGCCCGCCGTGGCGACGTGGTGATCGGTCGCGCCGTTCGCCGCCACCTCGTAGGCAAACCCCTCCTTGCGGGTGCGGATGATGGTGCCCGCCGTGTAAGTGTTGGTGTCGGCAAGGAGGACAGCGGTAACGTCGTCCTTCCAGACAGGGGTTCCGAGCGTCTGCTGCGCTTCTTCCTGGCTGGTGTCGTCAAGCAGTGTAGCGGTGAAGGAGGACAGTTCGGCAACCCCGACATCATCCTGCGGGAAGCCTGGAAGGCTCGCGCCGTCGCCGTCCTGAATGTCCACCTTATACATGCCGACCGGCACATAAACCGGGCCAAACCGCCCCGCAGCATTCGCCACAACCGGATGCGCGTTGGCGGTCGTCATGGCTTCGTCGGAATAGGTCGTAACGGGCGTAGTGGTCCCGGCGGTGTAGACATATAGCCCCGCGTTACTGACCGGCTTGCCGTTCGCGTCCACCGCCAGAAGCGAAATCGTGGGTTGCCCGAGTTTTGCCATAGTCTGCCCCTTAACCGTAATATGCCTGACGCAGCCAATCCGGCGCGTTTTCACCCTTGCCGCCCGCGCCCCAGACAGCCGGGTTGCCAAACCCGATATGCATGGAGCCGGGTTGCATGTATCCCTGGCCAGCGCCAAAGCCCGTCAGGCCGCGCTGCTTGCCGCGCCGCACGATTTCTTGGAGGATCGGCACGTCATCCGGGTTGCGCCAATCCAGACGCCGCCCATCCTTGTAGAAAAACACGTCCGCCGCGTTGCCGTGGTCGTGGCGCGTGGACCCGACGCGCGGGCCGTCACCTTCGCCCGGCTGGCCACCGGAAAACACCTCAACCTCAACGCCCATTTCCGGCAGGAACGACAGCGCCGACACCAGCTCGCGTGACAGCGGCAGGCTGCGGGTGGCGTTTTCGTTGGCGTAGCGAAGGAAATCCGCGTCACCGCCCGCCAAGGCATTTTCTGCCGGGCGGGTCGGCCCGCCGTAACGTGCAAGCACGTTTTCCCGCGCGCCACCTTCCCGCATGTTCATCATGGGGTTTGGGCGCATCCGAAAACCCTGCGCAAAAGATGCGCCGGGGTCTGCTAGAACTTGTTTCATGGGGAACCCGTTGCTATCTTCGGGATATGAGAAACCTACTGATCCTCTTGCGGAAATCCGCCGCCAACACCATTTTTGGAGAATGGATATTGATTTGATCTTTGGCGTCGCCGTTGCCGTATTCGGCGGCAACCTCCTTACGCTTTGCCTGCTTTTGGCTGTAAGAGAGATGCGAAACGACGCCAGGATTAACGCGCTAACAATTGGCGCGTTTTGTGGCCCGCTGCTAATTGTGGCGGCGACGCTTTACTTGGCGCTTTGAACTGACAGCAGATAGCTTTCCAGCGGTGTAAGTGCGCGCTGCGCCCCAGACAGTGCCTTGGGGATAGTATTTCGCGCGACGGCAGGGGGCATGGCTTGTGCGCCCGTTGCCGCAACGCCCGCCGCACGGTTCGCCGCATTAAGGGTGGCACGTTCCGCCCCCTTCGATGCCGCGCGCCCGACCACGGCGGGAGCCGTAGCGCCCACGACGGCCCCAAGCGGCCCGCCAACGGCACCACCGGCACCAGCACCCGCACCAGAGGCCAACATTCCCGTAAGGCTGCTACCCTGCTGACCAAGACCAAACCCGATCCGGCTCACTTTCTTGAGTGTATTGCCAAGAGCGGTCCCCTGCGTAACCTCACGGATCGCCTGCACCGCCTCGTCCGGCAGTGTCTTCATAAGCGCTTTGTCTTTCAGCAACTTCCGAAATTCAACGCGAAGCCCATTTTCAAAACCGCTGGCCGCATCTTGAGCGCGCTCGATTGCTTCCTGGATGGTGCCGCTTTGCTTCATCCGCTTCCACAAGTCACGCGCCCGCTTGATTTCTGCGCCCAAATTGTCGGCCCGGCCAGACATCAAATCTCCGTCCACTAGGTTGTAAACGAAATCGTCAATTTCGTTGCGGACCAACCGGGCATGGCGGATCGCATCGTCAGACGCATCACGGGGGATATTGTTTGTAATCCGGCGGATGGAATCCAACTGCTTCAAGGTAAGGGAGCCGCCATTCTTTACGCGGTTTTCGATGGCGCGAAGGGCGCTGTTGGCAGTCTTGGACAGACCGGGTGCGGCTGTTGCGCCTTCCCCGTCCAAGACACCGCGCACGCGCTGCGCAAGCCCCTCGAAGCTGTCAGGGCGAATGCGAACATTTCTGGCGTCAAGACTACGATATACTTCATCGCCCTGCCGCGCCAAATCGTCCGTGGATGGGGCTGTGCGAGTGGCAGATTGTGCCGCTCTACGTGAAGCCGCCTTTTGAGATGCGCGGGCTGCCGCCGGGATTGCAGCGCCCGCTGCACCGCCAACAAGCGCACCGATTGTGCCGACGTTGCGCGCGCCTTCGACGCGATTTTCCACCCCGCCTTCGCTCTGGCCAAAGCCATATAGCGCGCCACCGATACCCCCCGACATAGCGCCGCGCCCGGCGCTGCCCAGGATTGACGCTGCACCCTTGGCTGCTGCACCGGGGGCGACAACGGCGCCGCCGATTTCTGAAACCATCGTGGTGGCCGGGTATTGTTCCCGCGCAGCATCAATTTCTGCGCGCCTGCGTTCAAGCGCGTAATCGTAGCTATCGCCGTAGTCTTCCCCTCGAAGCGCACGCGATACGCCATAAAGCCCGGAAACGGCTTCGTCCATGAAGCCGAAAGAAACGCCCTGACCTGCGCCAGCCGCCGCCGCCTTGCCGCGTGTCATGCCATGATCCGCCATAGCGCCCACATCAACGTAACGCTGGGTGCGGGGGTCAAAAATCATACCCTCCGGCACTTCGCCATAGGTGCCGTCTGAGTTGCGCTGCGGTTCATTGCCAACAAGACCACGGCGGCGCGCCTCTGCTAGCAGAGGCTTCTTGTCTTCCGGCAAAATGCCACGTCTTTCCGCTTCCAGAAGGGCATCAATATCCATCAGCTTCCCCCTTGCAGCCGCCGCAGCAACTGTTCATCGGAAAGATTGCGAACGTCATCGCTGGGAATGTCTTTGGGAAATTCACCGTCGCTAACCACGATGGTGCCATTGTCGTTTTCCCAATTCCCCTCGCCGTGAATAATATCGAGGTAGATTTTCTCAAGGCGGCGAAGGTTGTTGACGAATTGCTCTTCAGACTGGCTTTGCTCCAGATTGCCGAGCGTCGATTGCAGGAGCCTGTTTTCCAGCTCGGTGACCTGCCCCAACGCACCGCCAGTCGGAGACGCATCGCGCATTTGTTGCAGGCGATCAAAACCGACATTGGCGCGGATTGTGTCCAGTGTTGCGGCCACGTCGCGCGCCCTTGTGCCCGGCACATTGGAAAGCACTGAACCGACCCCCGTGACAGGGAGCACGCCGTCATTCTCCACAGCATCAAGAACTCGGCCAATGTCCTCTAAAACAACGTCAGCGTAACGCCGCGTCATTTTTTCCTTGGCTTCTGCGCTTTCTTCGGCTTCTCGTCTGTCACGATCCGGCCCGCTGCCCGCTATCGGAACGGCAACGGGGCGCACCCCGCGACCATCAGGCGTTGGCTCAGTAACGACGTTGCCCTGCTCGTCCCGGAGCCAAACCATATCTTTCGGCGGCTCGCCCCACTGGCTAGACTCAGCGCCGGTATTCACCGTCACATTGGTCCCTGCGCCGCCAATGCCCGTCACCTTGCCATCCGGCCCGATATTGAACAGGCGTTCAGCGTTTTCGCCAGTCATGCCGAGATCGGAGCCTCGCACCTGACGATACCCTTCGCCGCCAGCTTCCCACGGCGTAACGTCCTGCACGCCGCCTTGGCCCATCGCTACAAGGCGGCCACCAACAACCTTGTATTCCGGCTGCTGACCGCGCGCGGAACTCAAGCCCTCCGAAAGCCCTTCGGTCGCGCCGATCAAACCCGCTTCAAACTGCGGCCAGCTTTCGTAAGTGACTTGATTGGGGTCAATGCCCGCTTCCCGAATGGCGTTGACGTTCTGCATGACAAACTCGCCAAATGCCCTTTCGCCCCGCTCGTAAGCCGCGCGGGCCATCGACACGGCGCGGGCCGTCTCGCGGGCCTCGCGTTCCCTTTCTGCCTCCGACAGCCGTTCGGCTTCCTTCGCCGCCGCAAGACGGGTTTCTTGCCGAATTTGATCCAGCTTGGCGCTATCGATCGCCGCCGACCGCCGGTTCGCTTCCGCGCTGCCACGAATTTCAAACGCCTGCACCGGGTCAACCTGGGCCAAGGCATTGAGCGCGTTCTGGTCGCCCTGCATGATGCCCTGACCGTGTTCCCGGTATACGTCGAAAAGCTGGTTTTGACGGTTCATCTGCTGAACGCCGCGCCCCATTTCCAGACCGCGCCCATAGGCGTTCATAAAGGAACTGTTCGGGTCAGCGATTAGCATGTTCATCAGCTCCACCCCCATGCCTGCAGGCCAGCGGGCGACGGCGTGATCCCAAAGCCGGGGTTGGGGCCATACATGCCCGAAGACGCCGCCCCGGCAATCCCGCCAAGGCTGTTAATCGTGCCGCCGAAGGCGTTGGCCATGCCCTGATAGCCGGAAGCCCGCGCCTGCCCTGCCGCCCGCAGGTTTGCGCCGACATTGCTGGCGTAATTCTGCCCAAGGCGCTGGGTGTTCTGCACCGCCGTCTGCCCGGTGCCCGCAAGGCTTGCAAGGCGGTTGTAGTAATTCCCGTATTCCTGCGATGCCTCGCCCTGGTTGAACCGCGCCGCGTCTTTCAGGGTGCCGCTGGACAGCCGCAGCCCACGCGCCGCCGCCATCCGCTCAATGGCCTTATTGCCCTCGTCCAGCCGGAACTGGTAGCCGGGGCTTGCCTTAAAGCCTCGGTATTCCGTGCCGCCAAAGGTCGGGCGTTCGCCGCCCAACTCGTATTGCAGCGCCATCAGCGCGTTCTGCCCGGCATCACGCCACGGGGCGGACAGTTCCACGTTCCGATCGTAGATATACCGCTGGGTCTGATTGGCCTCTTCTGCCGCGTCGGCCTGCGCGTTGCCCGCCGATTTTGCGGCAGATGCCTGCGCTAGACCACCAACAACTGATCCAACAGCTGCACCGATCATGGTGTCCATCCTTGCATTACGACAATTTCATCACCTGCGGGCATTTCACCGTCCACGACGAAGCCCAGGCGGCGCGCGAAAGCTACTGCGCGGCGATTACTCTTCGGGGTCCACCCGATGATCCGCGAACAGTCATGGGCATCCCAAAACTGACGCAGAACTGATTTCGCCGGGGCGAGAAGCCTTCCCCATCCAGCCGGGTCAACGCCGTAATGTGCCCCCCACACGCCCGGCCAGGGCATTTTGTGGAAGACGCCACACACGGGGCCTTCCGCCCAATACTCAAACCCTTCTTCGGGCAGATATTCCGGCTTGATGCCCCCCAATTGCTGAGACGGATGCCTGAAAAAATCCCGCGCCTGCTCAACCGTTATTTTCACGACGTCACCACGTCCCCGCTGATGTGAACGGTCAACGCCGACCCGGCAGATGCCGCCATGTGGATGGACCCACCCGGCTCAAGCGTCTGGTTGATAAGGAATTGCAGTCCAAGCGTTTCGCCAGACGCCACGGAAACCCCGTCGTAAACCTTGTTACCGTCCGTCGCGCTGCCGCCATTCGGGACCAGCCACACGTCAAAGGTTTCCGCCCCGGCGCTTACATTCGTAATGGTTGCCGCGAAAACGGACGCGTAGACATTTGTCGCGGTATAAACCGCCGCAGACGACGTGCCGGGCTGGCCGACATAAAGTTTCCGCTTTGCCATTTATGAATACTCCGTTGTAGCGATTTCCGCCGCGTCGGTCGTGTAAAGCGTCGTCGCCCTGTCTCCGCTTTCGCCGGTGTAAGCCGTGCCCACGCGACCCGCTTCAATGGCGCTGGACGCCCTCGGGTAACGGGTGTTCGCCGCAATGGAAATCGTGTCTGACATGGTGGAATTGAGCGTGTTCCGCAGATCATCCAGCCAGCGCATGAAGGCCGACGACATGCGGACGCCGTTGCGGTCCTGGTGGCCGATTATCTGTCGCGGGCGGATCGGGGGGATATTACTCATACTTCACCCCGTAAATATCGCGCTTGACCGGCTCCATGATGCGAATACGCGCCTGGAAGCGCCGGAACGCCCCAAGCCCGTGCCAAGCCGTGCGGCGGAAATACTCGCCAAGATCGCCAAGTTCGCGCCATTTCTCGGAAGACCAGTTGCGTCCATCCTTTGATGTTTGCAGCACGATTTCGGGCGGGTCGCTGTCGGGGCGGTCAACCTGCCCCATTTCCACCTGCAAATGCATCTTGTTGACGGTGAAGTAATTGCCGTTCTGCATGACCGGCGCGGAAACCGCTTCGCTTTGGAACGTGCTGCCCTTGTCCGTGTAGGTGGCCGCGTTCTGCGTCACCACATACCCGTCATCGGTGCCGAAATACTCCGTGCCCGAAAGCGTCGCGCGGCAAGTGCAGGGCCACGGGCTATCATCCAGCCCCGCCGCGCGTTCGCACCAAAGCCCCGTGGTCAGGTCAAAGCAAAGCGTCGTGTCGCCTGTTCTGCGCAGCGCATAGAACTTGTGCCCCCGATCCGTGAAGGTAAAACCGCCCTCAATCGTGGACCCGGCAATCGCTTCCTCGATTTCTCGCGTGGAGATAACCTGCGGCGTGGCCCCGGAAGCCCGGTAAACCACGTTGTCATGCCCAAGCCAGAATACGCTGTTATCTTCCTTGGCAACCGTTTGCCCGTTGCCGCAGCCCATTTCCATCAAGGCCCCGGCGTTGCGCTCGAACGGAAAATCCGGGTTGCCCGAGTTATACCAGACTTCCGTTGTCCTGTTCCCGAACAGCCACAATTCCCCGTGGTCGCTAATGACCGCCACAAGGCCGTCCGGTGAATTTTCCGCGAAAGCGAAATCCAGCGCATCAAAAGTCGTTCCGTCATCAAGCCCGCTGACCGTCAGTCCGTCATCGCGCCCGCCGCTGGTGCCGATGACGACGAAATAGCCATCCTGGAACGTCACGCCGACGGGATTGCTAATCGCCCCCGTGAAATAGGACGCGGTGCTGGACCCGTCGCAGATGTAATACGCTCCACCGACCACGATAGCGACTTCCGTGCCGCTTGCCGCAATCGAGGTCTCGCCGTCCGTTACCGTTCCGACATTGGTGGCGGTTGACCCGTCAAACCTCCAGACAGCGCCGCCCGCAACAAAGATGACGTTTGCACCGAACTGGATCGCGGCCCGGACCTTTCCGCCAAGGCCGCTCGCCTCGCTGTCGAGGCCCGACCGCCCGACAAGAACCCCGCTCGTCACGCCCGTATCTGCGGGGCGCAGAAACCAGTTGACCAGCCGTTCCCCGCTATATCCGGGGTCGGTCTTTGATTGCCGGACAAAGGGAACCAGTGGCATCAGTAAAACACCGCCGATGTGGGGCGGTCAGGTTCGCCGCCGAACTCGTCACGCATCACCCCCGCGATGCCCTCGCGGCGCAGCGGCAAAAACTCTTCTTTCCCGTAGGCCGTGCAGATCGAACCGGCGACCGCTGCCGCCATGTGCTGCCACAGGCGATCAGGCACCGTCTCCACTGTCCACTCCAATGCCAGCCCGTGCGTTTCGTCCAGTTCCGCGTAAATCGCCTCCAGGTGATTTTTCGCTCTTGCGTGGTCGTCCGCGCTTGCGCTTTCGTCCACCGCCGTTACCCCGATCAGCCGCAGCGATTCCGTCGTCACGTCCAGTGCCGTTTTCGTCATCTTCCACCTCGAACCACGGATGCCGCTGCAATTCGTCTCTCAATGCGTCCGGGGCGGGCCGGAACTCGCCCCGGACAAAGGTAAAGCCATGCAAGGGAAACCGCTTGTGCGGCCCCACAAAGCGCGCGCGCATTACGAACCGTCCGCGTGGTAAACCAGCGTCATGCTCACCGTGCCCGACCAATCTTAGCTGTCTGCCACGCAGCTCATGTAGCCGGTGACGATGCCGTGGTCCTTGGTGGCCGAACCGTCCGAGAACGTGAACTTGCCAAAGTTGCCGATCTCGTTGATCGAAACCCCGTGCTTGTCGCCGTAGTCGAACTTTTCTTCCGCCGTATACCACCGCTTCTTGATGCCATAGGCCATCGCCTGGGCACCGCAGAGGAACACCGGAGACACGTCGATGGACGAAGCGCCAACACCCGACAGAACCGGCATATCATCAATTTCCTTGAAGATGATGCCGTCCCATTCAACGTCGCCGCCCTTGAACAGCTTTTCATTCTGCATACGCAGCGAAACGTCACGCTGCGCGTTTTGCAGGGTGCTGTCCGACTTGAGGTCGCGGAAAACGTAGGGGTGGCAGTAAGCGATAAAGTAGCGACGCCCGGTGCTGTCCGAACGGATCGGACGAATCTTGGGCGAAGCCGTCAGCGCCATGCGCTTCATCACAGCCGCAATGGACGTGCTGAACTTGTCGTCCGTGCTGTCCACGTTGGCCAAGGACGCCGAATGGTCGTAGGTCGCGCCACCCGCCGGGGACGTCGTGGACAGGTTGGACTGAACCGCGCCGAACAGAATCCGGTCGGTGTTGTCATCTAGCCACGCATCCTTCTGCGCCTCGGTCGCGGACCCGTAGGCCACGCCCTGCACATCGTGCATCCGCTCGATGATGCGGTCGCGGGTGTCCTCCATCGCCCAGTCTTTCAGCACCTCCTTGGCCGCGTTGCGCAGGCCAATAGCCGAATACTGCTCTTCGATGTCGGAAACACGAACCGCGTTCCGGCGCTTGGTGATGTCCAGCGTGAAATCACGGCTGTCCATCGCCTCTTCGTTGCCTTCCAGCGTGGAAGAGCCGGTGACGCCGCTGCCAGTGAGGCGATTGACCAGCGCCCAGGTCATGGTCTTCCCTTTGGAAGAGCCAAATTCCTTGACGTGGATCACGTTGTTGGGCGACGTGCCCATTTCGGCACGAAAGCGGTTCTCCTGGAAGTATTCCTTGAAGAACTTATCGTCCCACTGTTGGACCGTAAGGCCCGATGCAGCCGAAGTATCAGCCATTTCTTAGGTTCCTTGCCTGTATGGGCGGCACCTATTCCCCGATCAGGGCATTCAGATCGCTTGGCCCTTGCCAACCGGGGTCGGTATTTCCGCCGCTGCCGTTAACACCAGCAAGAGACGGCGCTTTCTTGCCCGCCATCTCCTGCGCTTGCTTCGCAGCCATTTCTGCCTCGATTTTCTGCCGAAGTTCCTTTTCCAGCTTTTCCCGGTAAGCAGCAGGGTCAGGCCCGATTTCCTGGGCCACTTTCTGGGACTGGTGCCATTCCATGAGCTTCGCGTATGGGTGCGCGTCATTCATGAACTGACGGGCCAGCGCAGGTTGCGCCTTCACCGCGTCAAGAGCCTCGTTGACCGCCTCCTTGCCATATTCCTGCTCCACCATCGCCTGGCTCATGTCAGCGCGCGCAGAGGCAATCATTTGTTGCATCTGGCTCTGCATGAAGCTCTGATAGGCTTCGGGATTCTCGAACATGTCCGGCGGCTTGACCGGCTCGGGTTCTGGCTCTTTCTGCTGCTGACCGATCTGCCGCTTGAACTGGTCAAGCTGCTGTTTCAGATCGTCCCGCATGGACTTGAAGACCGCGAGAGGAACCGTTGGCTCGTTCTCGTTGCCTTCTTCGCCATCACCGGATTCAGCGCCTTCGGCTTCTGCGCTCTGCGCTTCGGCCTCCTGCTGTTCCGGCTGCTGCTCACTGGTTTGCTGTTCCGGCTCTTGCGCCTCGACAGACTTGTCGGTTTCGGGTTCTTCACCCGAGATCACACTTTCAAGGTCAGACATGGATTCCCCGTCTCGTGAGGTTTACGAAACGCCCGTTAGCCCGGCGGCGGCATTTCGCCCGTTATGGGTCGGCGGCACCCTTGCGCCCGATTAAAGCCCGGCGGCGGCTTGCAGGCGCTCCAACTGAGCTTCCTGCATAGTCTTGACCGCATCGGCGTAGTTTTCCTGCGCCTGTGTCTGGGTCTCGACTATCTCGGCTTGCGTCTTCGCAAGTTCAGCCTGCGACTTCGCCATTTCGGCCTGCTCCTGCGGGCCGGGCTGTCGCTGCTGCATCATTTCAAGCAATTTCTCTTTCTTGCTGGCGGGCATCGTCGGGTCAGCCTCGATAAGAACGTCCGGCGGAATGATCTGCCCGTATTTCATCAGCGCCTCGAAGGTTTCGCCCGCAAGCGTAATCCGGTCGGGCGCCTCTTCAAGAATAATATCCACCTGCATCCGCGTCACATCGTTCTGCACGTCCACAACGGCAGACAGGCGCGGGTCATTCGGGCGAAGCTGCATTTCCATCGCCACCTGCTGCACTTGTTCCGGCGGCATTTGCCCAAGCATCTGCCCAAAGGTGACGGGTTGGTTGATTCCGGCAAAGCGCGTGTTGCGCTCGTCGTCGGTAATCCGAACCCATTTCTCGCCGGTCCAGAACTGCTTAATGCGCTGCCAGAACGCCTCAAAACACCGCTGGGTGAAGTGGCGCAGCTCATCCATTTCCGGCGCGATTTCCACCATGCCGCCTTGTTGACGGGCCAGGACAGCGCGACCGGACGAACTTTCGCCCGTTTCGCCTTCAAGGGCCGCGTTGGCCCCCATCATGTCAATTTCGGCCTTGGCCTCTTGCAGAAGCGATGCGTGAGCCGACGCCATGTCGGCGGTCGGCAGCACCTCGAAGTCATCCGCTTCCGCCTCCACGATGCCGTCGGGGCGGGCCAGTTCGCGGCTCAGTTCCCGGCGGTTCATCGCAGCGCCCGGCGCAACACGGACCTGCCGCATAGTCATCAGGTGCAGCGCCTTGGAGCGGCGCTTGTTCACCTCGTCCTGCGGGCCGAACATATCCCGCACAATCCCGTATCGGTCGTTATCCCGCCCAACGTAAAGCGACTGCATGATAAGCGGGCAAACGCTTTCGCCGTATTCGTCCACATACGGACTCTCACCTTCGCCCAGCTTGTCCTTTTCGACAAACTTGCACCAATACCAGACGCCAGCCTTGTTATACCACATCAGCACGACACGGACGCGATTGCGCTTGGCGTCATACCAAAGCCCGCCACTGGGGCGGTCGTCGTAAGTGTCGGACAGCGATTGCGCGTCCGTCTGCATCTGTTCGATGATCCGCTTCTTGTCCGGGTGCTCTTCCAGCAGGTCTTCCTTGTCCTGCCAGACAACCGCGCCGAGATACCGCGCGTCGGAAAAGTCATGCGCCCGGCTATATGGGTCGTAAAACAGCCGGTCCCACGGGTAATGATTTACGACAATATCCACGTCGCCGTCACGCTTGGCCCGGTGGACAATCTCCACGCCGCCGAACCCCTCAACCAGCATGTTTTCCCAAACCGAAGATTTCTTGCGGTCGAACTGCGTATTATCCGCCACGAAGCGCAGCGCGTCCGTTGCCGATTCCGCCGCGCCTTCATCCTCCGGCGTGCGCGGGAACGCCTTGGGGTCTGTGCGCTGCTTGACTTCCAGCCCTTTCAGCCACTGAATCTTGCGGCGGACACGGTTGATAACAATGGGCGGCTGACCGCGCTTTTTCAGCGCCGACATTTCCGCCTCTGTCAACTGCTTCCCGTCCCAATAATCGCGGGCCCGTTCTGCTTCACGGCGGGCGTCATACGTTACACGCTCGGCCTCATTGAACTTTTCAACAAGCGATGCAACGTCCATAATCAGGCAACCTTCCAGTCAAAACCATCTTCCAGGTCTTCGCGGCGCTCGTAGCGGTCACGACGACGGGGCGCGTCAAACACGGTCGGCAGCATCTTGCCCTTGCGGTGCAACCCCTCCACCGCGTAGCGCAGCGCGTCCATAAGATGATTGTTGGCGTCCTCGATGACGGGCAGAATGTCGCCCGTTTTCTTGTCGGTCTTGTAAGCGTAGTTCCGAAACTCGTTAATCGTGTTCACGCAAAGCGGGTGGATCACGATGTCCATGCCCTGCAAAAACATCACCCCGTCCTCAATGCTGCCCTTGCCCTTCTTGGCCGGGCGCATCTTCGGGAAGCCGTGGCGCTTTACATAGTCGATTGTCTCGGGCCGGGCGCTGTCTGCCGTCACCGGCCAAAGCGAGGCGTTGGGCAGGCCATTCAACAGCACCGGAAGGCGCTCATTCGGAACGCCAACCTCGTAAACCTCCGCGTCGATGTAAAGCGTCTGCCTGTCAATGACGCAGCACCGAAGCCCGGCACTCGGGTCTTTCGCAAAGCCCCAATCCACGCCGTAGAACCAAACCACGTTTTCCGGCGGCGTCATTTCGCCAACCCGCCAGTTGCGGAACACCCGCGCCTCTGAAAGCCCGCGATACTCGCCTAGCCACACATGGCTATACTTGTCAGGATCGCGCTTGCGGTCGCGTTCCATGTCTTCCCGCAGGCTTTCGGGGAACCACGGGTTATCCGCCGCATTCGCCTGGATCACCACAGCGCCGTCCGGCGGGCTTTGCCGCAAGAACTCAACCGGGTCGTCTTCGCTTTCCGGGTTCCAGCTAAACCACAATTCACTGCCGTTTTTGCGGATCGTCGGAATTAACAGATCCAGCGAATACTGCGATGCCGTTTGTGCTTCCTCCCACCAAGCGCGATCAAAGCCCTCAAGTGACTTAATGGACGCCGCCGTGTGGTTTTGCATCCCCCGGAAAATCGCTCGCCCGCCACTTGCCGGACAGCGGATTTCCTTGTCCGTCGCCTCGAAATAGTCATCCAGGCCAAATTCGGTAATGCGCCCCTCGATAAGCGCCTTCACCGAATCCGCGATAGAGTTCTGCACCTCCCGAACGCATAAGACATTCAGGCCGCTAAGTAGCGCGTCAATTGTTTCTCCCGCCCAGAACCAAGACTTGCCGGAACCGCGCCCGCCGTATGTGCCCTTGAAGCGCGCCGGTTTAAGCAAAGGCTCGAAGACCGGCGCAACAGGTATTTCAACGCGCAATCCGCTTCACCAGTTCAAGCTGGCCGTCAATGGTCGTGTTGCTATCAACAGTCTGCTTGGGCTTGCCATCCAGCCTGTCGCCAATTTCCCGCAGAGCCGTCGTGTCGCCCTCTAGGCCAGCGTCCACCAGCTTATCCGCAAGACGGTCCAGCTTCTTCGGTTTGCCCTCTTCATTTTCGAGCCTGCGGTTGACCGCACGCATTACAGCATCGGCCCAGAACTTTTCGCCCTTTCTGCCTGCCATTGTTGCGATCTAACCTCTTTCCGTTGCTTGTATTTCTTGTCTAATTTTTGCGTCGCGCTCATACCAGCCGAGCGTCCTTGAGCCTGACTTTGCTATTTCCAGGACGACGACGTTAAGCGCCGGGATGAAAGCCATTCACCAAGTGTAATCGCTGAGTGGATCGTAATCGGACTTGATGCCCGTCATGATGCGGAAGCGGTCGCGCTTAACAATGGCGATATTATACTTGACGTACCCATCCTGATTTCCTATCTTGGGATCAAGGAGATACGCCATGTCTGTTCTTTCCCGCCCCGAGTTTCACAACGAAGAAGCCGCCTACGCATATGTTGAGGCGCGGGTCTGGCCGGAAGGCCCGACCTGCCCGAAGTGCGGTGAGCGTGAGCGCGTGTCCAAGATGCAGGGCAAGAGCACCCGCATAGGCGCGTACAAGTGCTACAAGTGCCGAAAGCCCTTCACCGTGAAAGTCGGCACCATCTTCGAGTCCAGCCATGTGCCGATGCACCTTTGGCTGCAAGCGATCTACCTGATGTGCGCCAGCAAGAAGGGCATCAGCAGCAACCAGCTGCATCGCACCCTCGGCGTCACCCTCAAGACCGCCTGGTTCATGTCGCACCGTATCCGAGAAGCGATGCGCGAAGATGGCGAGTTCTTTTTCGGCTCGGGCGGCGGCGCCGTTGAAGCCGATGAAACCTTCATTGGCCGCGCCGAAGGCAAGAAGGTGCGCAGGGGCGTTGGACACAAGCGCAAGGTGCTTTCGCTCGTGGACCGCGACACTGGTCGCGCCAAGTCGGTTGTCGTCAAGGATCTCAAGAAATCCACCGTTCTGCCGATCCTGCGCGAAAACATCGCCCGAGAGGCCCGTATCTACAGTGACGAAGCAAGCCACTACAGCACTCTCAATCGCGACGGATACAGCCATGAATGGGTGAACCACCGCGCCGACGAATACGTGCGCGGCGACGTCCACACCAACACCATCGAAGGCTATTTCTCGATCTTCAAACGCGGGATGCGCGGCGTGTACCAGCACTGCGCTGAGAAGCACCTGCACCGCTATCTGGCCGAGTTTGACTTCCGCTATAGCAATCGTCAGGCTCGCGGCGCTGACGATACCGTGCGCGCTGATCTGGCGCTGCAGGGCATCGTCGGAAAGAGGCTCACCTACGAAACGATTGGTGTCTGATGCCAAAGAAGAAGAGCGAACTGAACCCGGAAGAGCAGGCGGAAAGGTTCCGCCGAGCCGTAGAAGAACTCGAAGCCTCTGGCGAACTAAGCGCCACCGAGGCCGAGGAAAGGTTTGAGCGCGCGATGGATAAGATAAGACATCACAAAGAGGACAATCCGAATTGATAGTCACTCACAATTGAGCGCATGTCGTCATTCAGTAGTTCCCAAAAATCTCTCCGATGGGGTGTAAAAGCTCTCGATGAGCTTGAATCTGTCATTGGGCACTTTTTCAGTCTCAACCCATATGCTCGAAGGGCCTATGTTGACCCGAAAACGCAAGAGCAGGTTATTGAGTACGTCAGGACAATTGATTTCCCGCTTGATGAGATTGAGCGGCGCTTTAACGAATCCATGCTCTGCTTTAGGAACGCCTTTGACCAAGCCGCCTTCGCCGCTTGTGCCGCCATCGACAAGACAATCAGACCTAACGACACAATCTATTTCCCTTGGGCGGATTCTGAATCCGGGTGTGAAAAGCGACTGCGAGGAAAAAGCTGTAAGATCCCTGAAAAGCTCTGGCCTACGTTTCTCGGACTCAAGCCATACGGCACTTTGGACTCTGGTACGACCGATGAATACGTTTCGAGAGAGCTCGCTAAAGTAGCCAACAGGAAGCACTCCACCGGCTTCGCCGTTGGCGGCGACATCGCCCGCGCGTTGGGGCCCGGGAAGTTCGTTATCACCGATCCCGCAGGCGTCACTTGGGCCCCCCCAAAAGACAGAACGTGGGACCCGATGAAAGAGCAGATAGAAATCCTCCGATATCCACCGGGCATGGAATTTCATGGCCAAGAGACAGTCTACTTCAATGTAGTCTTTGACCGCTCCACGAGCCTTAAAGGCACGCCAATTGTCCCTGCTCTTCGCTCTTTTTCGGCAAAGGCGGAGCATTCCATCGAGACGCTGATGACTGAAATCGCTCGGATCACGCGCGGCTGAATACGGGCTCATTCACCCCCCCCCCCTGCCGCGCCTAGGTTGGGTACGTCAAGTAGAATA